>Ga0105046_10000714_pt1 | contig 48244 bp, 34 predicted proteins | sample MAT03_FD_78385 | JGI IMG/M metagenome (GOLD analysis project Ga0105046, IMG submission 78385) | Freshwater microbial communities from Lake Fryxell liftoff mats and glacier meltwater in Antarctica - MAT-03 (megahit assembly) | ecosystem: Environmental > Aquatic > Freshwater > Ice > Liftoff... | reverse complement strand
CAAGTTTGCCTTCAGGACTATATTTTCTTACGGTACAGCAAAACAAAAAAAGATTGACCACGGAGAAACTGGTCGTTATTCGATAATCTTCCTTCCGTTTAAATAAGAGTGCCGGTCTCGCAAGAGATCGGCACTTCGTTTTTTCTATTTACCGCGGCCTTGAAGCAGCACCAACGCGGTGTAAAACAAGATTTTAAAATCTAGTGCAAGCGACATGTTTTCAATGTACAAAAGATCAAAGCGCAGGCGTTGCAGCATTTCAGAAACATTGGAAGCATAGCCATACTTCACTTGTCCCCAGGACGTAATGCCGGGCCGTACTTTCAATAAATGTTTGTAATGTGGGTTTTGCGCCAATATCTGGTCTATAAAGTGCCGCCTTTCAGGCCTTGGCCCTACCAAGGACATATCGCCTCGCAGCACATTCCAAAAATTGGGTATTTCATCCAGCCGCCATTTACGCATCACCGCGCCAAATGGTGTACAGCGCGGGTCACCTTCTTTTGACAGCTGCGGCCCGGCATCTTCGGCGTTGACATACATGGATCGGAACTTGAAAATAGTAAAGGGCTTGCCATTGATGCCCAGTCTGTCTTGCTTGAAAAATATTTCTCCAGGAGAAGAAAGCCGCACCCGAATCGCGATGTAAATAATTAGGGGTAAGAGGATCAGCAATGCCGTAAAGCTGACGCATATATCAAGGCCACGCTTTACCGTGCGTTGCCAGCGCGGCATCAATTCCTGCCGAATTTCAATGAGTACCGCGCCGTAAACGTGGTTCATTTTAACTGATCCGAGCAAAATATCATACATATCCGGGATGATTTTGACCAGCACCTGATCGCCAAAATCAAAGAGTACGTTCAATATGTCGCGCAATTGGTTGTGTTCAGAAGTCTCGATGGCAATAATGACTTCTTCTATATTGTTTTCATGTATTACCGTCGAAATATCAGACAATGCGCCAAGCTTTGGCAAATGACCAGACATTATCTGATCCGTATCGCCATTCGTATCAATAAACCCAATAAAGTTGTTGCCTAAGCCCTTTTCCAAGCCCTTTATGTCGAGGTACAGGTCGAGCGCATTTTGGTTTCCGCCAACCAACAAGGTGTTGAAGGTAACCAAGCCCGCTTTCAGGCGTCGGCTTGCCCGGGTAAGCAAGATCATCCTTGATGTTGACGTAAGCAGGAAATGAAGGGCAAACAGCGTGAAAAAGGATTGATAATAGGTGCGGTAACCATATACTACATCATCCAGGATAAGGGTGAAAAACAGAAATGTCACCCCCAGAAAAGACAGGAAAAAAGTATGGGCAAGTGTATTGAGTCGGGATAGCCTGTAGATATCGACGTAGTGGTCGAAAATACTGTATAGCAATACCCAGCCAATTGGAATGATAAAGATACCAAGACTAAAATTAGTGTCCTGTAGGATATTGAGGTCGATGGGGGCACCTTCCAGGTATTTTCGGTGCAGGAAAAAGAAGGCCCATGCAAGCATTGCCATGACAAAGTCGGCAATTCCATAGTAAAAGGTGTGGCGCTTGCGCTGCAAGTTTAACATGTTGTGCTTCGTTGCATGCCCCAGCATGGGCAAGTTCGTTCAGTTTTGCTCAATTTTTCCTGTGTTGTATCGCAACATTTGCACAGGCTAACTACATTCATTACTACAGGTGCCCAAGTCGGATATTGTCTATCCTGATGGTACCATTCAGTTGGGCATATTTACCGCTATTATCCTTTGGTATTCCTGCCCTAAAAAACAGTTTGTAATTTTTCCCGTTCGTTTTTACCAGTGAATCGGTGAGGTTGATGTAAATTTTATTCATGTCTTCGGCGTTGTTGAATTGGAAAACAGGATAAGAAGCTTCCACACCAAAATCATTGACATACAGCAGGAATAAGAAAAAAGGCAGGTCACATTGGTAGTGCATTTCAAGCCAAACTTCCGGCAAACCCAACACTGGCAACGTTGCAATTGCCTCGGTTGCAATTTCAATGATGGAATGTGCCGTATCCAGTTTCATTTGCAAGCAATTTCCGGCAAAAGCGCCCTCTGTCGTGAATGAATAGGTGGTTGTTTGATCGTTGTCCCTGTTTTCAAAAATAATACTAGAGCCACCATCAAAATCGCCGCGCCCCGCGCCGAAAGGGAATTTTATAGCGGGGTCGTACAGGGTTGTGGGTTGAATCTCAGTTGTTTGGCCCGCAACCAAATTCACCGAACTCGATTCCCAGCTGGTTAATAAAGGATAAATATCCGGGGTTGCCAAAATACCATTTGCCTTCACGCCAGGGTACAGCCATACAGTGCTTGGTCCTTCTGCCAGAATGGGTACTGTTGCGGGCAAGGTGTAGGAACCCAGGTATTCGCCATTTACATAAAGCCAGCCTTCTGTGATTTTGTGCCAGGAGGCATCGCCTTGTGCACTGACCGTGAATGGCTTTAACTTAATATAAGCTGGAATTTGTTCTGGTTGGTCTTTACAGCCAAATACCGCAATCAGGCAAAGGAATAGTAGTTTATGTTTCATAAAAAGCTCAATCTTTTGATCGAATGAATATTTCTATCGGCGCGCCTTTGAAATTGTAATGCTTCCTGATCTGGTTTTCCAAAAACTGCGAGTAGGCCTCCCGAACATAGTTTGGGTTGTTAACAAAGAACGCAAAAGAGGGGAACTTCGTTGGCAATTGTGTCACATATTTGAACTTTGGAAAACGGCCTGAAATAGAAGGGGGTGGGGTAGACTCGATGATTTCCATCATCAGGTCATTCAACTCCGATGTCTTGACGCGGCGGCACCTGTTTTGATAGGCCTCCATAGCCGCTTCAACAGCTTGGAATATTCGTTGCTTCTCTGTCGCTGAAATAAATACAACGGATACGTCGTCATTAGGCGCCAACCTTTTTTTGATGGCAGCTTCGTAATCCCGGATGGTATTGGTCTCTTTATCCTGCACCAAATCCCATTTGTTGACCAGAATCACCAATCCTTTATGCCTTTTTTGTGCCAATCTCAGAATATTGAGGTCTTGTGATTCAATGCCTTGCATTGCGTCAAGCACCATCAGGCATACATCGGCCTCTTCAATGGCGCGAATGGCGCGCATGACGGAGTAAAACTCCAGGTCTTCCTCCACCTTTGTTTTTCTTCGAATGCCGGCAGTGTCGATGAGCATGAACTCCATCCCAAACTTATTGTATATGGTATGGATTGGGTCACGGGTGGTACCAGCGATAGGCGTTACGATGTTACGCTCCTCGCCCAAAAGGGCATTGGTGAGCGATGACTTGCCCACATTAGGACGGCCAATGATGGCGAACTTGGGCAATTCAGTCTCCAATTCAGGGACATTTTCAATTTGCTCCACCACGGCATCAAGCAGGTCACCCGTACCGCTACCACTGATGGAAGCAATAAAAAAGGTGTTTTCAAAACCCATGCCCCAAAACTCATTGGCATCGAGCTGGCTTTTGTGGCTGTCTACTTTGTTTACCACCAGATAAATCGGCTTATTCACCCGCCGCAGCCATTTTGCGATATTGTCATCCAGGTCAGTGATGCCCGTTTGTGCATCCACGATAAATAACAGCACGGTGGCTTCTTCTGCCGCCGCAATGACCTGATCCCTGATGGCAGCTTCGAAAACATCATCGGAGTTTTGGACGAAGCCTCCCGTGTCGACGACACCAAAACGTTTGCCGTTCCATTCACAGAATCCGTATTTTCGATCCCTGGTAACTCCGGAAAAGTCGTCGGTTATAGCATCGCGGGAGCCCACGAGCCGGTTGTAAAGTGTTGATTTGCCGACGTTTGGCCGACCGATAATTGCTACGATATTACTCATTAGAAAAGTTGAGGAATTTTGAGACCATAAAAGCCCCTGTGTGGTTTCCTGTAGATTTGTATATTTGCCATCTGGCAGTTTCAGCGCAAAGGTAGCAAATGCCCAGCTTTGAATTTCCAAACAAGAGGCCAACCCATGAATAAAATCATCTACAGAGATCAAAACGTTACGATTTTTCAAAGTGCCCTGTTCCAAACCAACTCCACCGTGGTATGTACAGACGATGTAGTACTGGTCGTGGATCCGGCTTGGTTGCCCGAGGAGGTGATGGCCATAAAACATTATGTGGACGACATTCGCGGCGCGCGGGAATTATACCTGATTTTTACCCATTCAGATTACGATCATATTATTGGATATCGCGCATTTAAGGCGGATAAAGTGTTCACTTCCAAGGCAATGGAAGACAACCTGAACAAGGAGACCTGTGTGGAACAAGCCTTGGAGTTTGATGAAAAATATTATGTCCGACGCCCGTATCCGATTGAGTATCCAACGGCTGATTTTACCGTTTTCCGTGATGGGGTTCAGTACAAGCACGGGCAAACCAAAATGACTTTCTACCTCACGCCAGGGCATACAGCAGACAGTATGATGGTGGTAATTTGGCAAATTGGGCTTTGTATTGCCGGGGATTATCTCTGCAACGTAGAATTTCCATTTATTTACCACAGCAGCATAGATTACGAGGAAACACTTGAAAAACTGCTGCTGATTCACGATCGCAACTGGTTTACCCGTCTGGTTCCAGGGCATGGCGATCCGGCCCTCAGCATCGATGCCTGGCTGCTCCGACGAACTGAAAGCCTTGCCTATATATATGCCGTGCGGGAGAGCATTGCCACAGGGGTACCCTTTGATGAGGCATCGCTTTGGGATCGATATCAATTCCCCAGACTTCAAAAAAAATTCCATGCAGATAATGTCGCTTTGATCACCAGGGAATACGAACAAGGGCTTTGGTATTGGGACCCTGATTTCTCTTTTGAGCAATTGACAGAATCTCCATCGGGCGATAAACAAAACCTTGATCGGTTAGACGATCTTATTTCGTAGGTTTGCCACATGGATTCCCGAAAAGTAGACTTTTTGAATATTGGGTTAATCGTGCTGTCGCTACTGGCAGCATTCTGGATGCCTTTTGGCTTGTTCCTCTTTTCTTATGCCATTTTAGGCCCTTTGCATTACCTGACAGAGATCAATTGGCTCGATGAGCGGGCGTATTTCAGCAAATCCAAATCTACACCCTGGCTGTTGGGAGGTTTTGTTTTGTTAATTTGTTTTGCTTCTTTTTTTGCTGAAGGCGCCCGCAACCCAAGTCTGGCTGGTTTTAGGGCATTTGTCAACGAATCGTTTGCCAAAGGTTTTTTTGAGTTGATGGTGTCTTGGGTAGTACACCTGGCTTTTTTGTCGTTTGTCGTGGCCGTAGCTTTGGCAGCATTCAAAGATTGGAAATTCAGGATACTGATCGTAATATTGGGCATAGCCATTGCCTACGTTTTCAGAAGCAACAATACTTATACATTATTGGTGGGGAGCATGTTGCCCACCTTTATTCATGTATGTGTTTTCACCGGACTTTTTATGTTGTACGGTGCCATGAAATCGGGCAGCAGGCCCGGCTATGCATCGGTGATAGTTTTTGTGTTGGCGCATCTGGCCATCGCTTTTTGGCCCATAGATGCAAGGCAGCATTTTTTGGCGAGCGCGGACCCTGTCAAAGAACGTTTTTTTGAAAGTGGCTTTCAGAATGTCATCTACCAGCTTGGTTTGGTACTCGGCAAAGTAACCCAGGGCTCCAATTTTATGTTGAACAGTGAACTTGGGATACGGATGGGCATATTTTTGGCTTTTGCTTACACGTATCATTATTTGAACTGGTTTTCCAAAACCTCTATTATTCGTTGGCACGAGGTTTCGAAGCGCAAATTGATTTGGGCGGTGGTGATTTGGATCATTTCCATTGCTTTGTATGCCTACAATTATCGTATCGGGCTTTTGGCGCTCCTTTTTCTCAGCTTGCTCCACGTTGTGTTCGAGTTTCCGCTCAATTACATGTCTATTTCAGGAATCGTTTCAGGACTAGGTCAACGGATGGGTTGGGGCACTAGTTCCAAGAAGTCGGTTGGGTGAAATGTTATGGCCACACTTAAAAGGAAGCGTATTGTTAAAAATGTAGGCTTGACACAATTACAGAAAAAAAACTTACTGGATGCTTTCACAAATTTTTACCTTCACGCTTTCAAATTGCTGGCCCGTAACATTCGTTTCTTTGGTTCATCCACTTTTTTTCCAAATCTTTCACGTTCTAGGAAGCGTTTCCACAGGTTGTCGCATCTAAGGATTCGGCCTCTTATTGCTATTTTAAATCAAACATTGGAGTCAACATACAAATTGAAGTTTCATGAAAAAAAACTTACTCTTACTATTATTAGTGGCTGTATTCGTACAGTTTGACGCAAGGGCCCAAGAGGGTACAGCATGTCCGGATCCACCACCACCAGGTGGCCCTTCCTGCAATGCGTCTTGTGTTTATTGCAATTTTGATGGATATATGGGTATCAATAGTGGAGCACCTTCGGGTGGCCCCGTCGTTTGTGGCCAGATTACCCTCCACAACGATCTTTGGTATGGCTTCGTTGCCGGCACATCAGATATTACCATTGATTTGATTACCTCGAATTGCCTAAATGGAGACGGGCTACAAATGGCTATTTTTGACAACTGTAACGATGCAGATGCTATTGTTTGCAACCCCGGTTGCGGAGGATGTGGTGGTCAAACATTTACATTAAGCTACTCCGGGTTTACACCAGGAGAAACTTACTGGTATATGATAGATGGCTATATTGCTGATGTTTGTAATTATACAATTTCCGTTACGAATGGCAGTATTACGCCGCCGCCTGCCGATCCGGCAACTACGCCCCAAGGGCCAACCCAGGTTTGCCCCGGTGCTACTGCCGTTTATACGATTTCTGATGCTTTTGGTGCAGGTTATTACAACTGGACATCCCCTCCTGGTTCCCAGATCAATGGGTTGACCAACAACCAAAACATCAATGCTCCCGGTGGTACTCAGGTAACGGTGACCTTTGGCAGCCAAGGTGGCAATGTATGTGTTCGAACAGGCAACTCCTGCAACCCATTGACACCGTTTCAATGCCTCCCAGTGACGAACGTGCCCATCCCTGTCACCATTAGGCCAGCCATTGTTATTTGTAACGATGATGCTCCGTTTACTTGGGATGAGGCGCCATTTCCGGTGCTCAGTGCTCCTGGCACCTTTACGTTAAATTCAACCCCCTATGATTCCTATTTGGGCTGTGACAGTGTTGTTCGGCAAACAGTAACCATTAAAGCACCGCTGTTTACCAACTTGCCTACTCAATACATTTGTGCGGGGAGTTGCCTCCCTTTTGCCGGGCAACAATATTGTGACCCAGGCCTTCAACAGGTTGTCTTGCAATCTTTCCAGGGTTGTGACAGCTTGGTCAATTTTTCCATTGCGGTTCTATCGCCAAATGCTCAAATTACGGGCAATGCCCCAATTACCTGCGCTACCCAAGGCGGCTTGAATTTGATGGCTACTAATTTTAACTCCGGTTCTTCTTTTCAATGGACAAATGCCAATTGGAATATTATTGGTGGGGCACCAACCCAGAACGTAAACGCTACAGGTGTTTATCAATTGGTGGTTTCGTCCATAGGGGGCGGGCTTGTTTGTCGCGATACTGCTGTCGTGACGGTTACTGGCAACACAGTTCCGCCAGGAGCTATGGCAACAAACACGAATATCAATTGCATTAGCACAACGGCAACCTTGTCAGGGTCTTCTTTGACGAACGGCGTGAACTACCTTTGGGCTGGCCCAGGCATCACCCCTGCCAATCAAAACCAACAAAACCCAGTTGTTAACCAGCAAGGTGTGTACACGCTTCTGGTCACCAATCCAGTCAATAGCTGTACGTCTACAGCCCTGGCTACGGTAATTGGCGACAATGTTTCACCCAGTATTTCAACTGTTGGTGGCAATATCACTTGTACCCAAACAAACGTAACGCTGAATGGCACGACCAATGTCGGATCGGCAAACTGGCTTTGGACAGGCCCTGGCATTACCCCCGCCAACCAAAATATGGAAGACCCGCTTGTCTCCTTGTCTGGCTGGTATTACGCAACCGTTACCAACTCGGTGAATGGTTGTACTAATGTAGATTCTGCTGAGGTGATTTTGAACACGACCAACCCAACGGCTTCAGCAGGGGTAGATCAAACGCTGACGTGCTCCTTCACATCCCAGACTTTGCAAGGTTCCGGCAATACAGGATTGGCACCAATGGGTGTTTTATGGACAGGGCCAGGATCCTTCACTTCAACCGCGTTGACGCCTACTGTGAATCAACCAGGTCTTTACATATTGACAATCACCAACCTTCAAAATGGTTGTGTAAAAACAGATTCGGTCAATATGGCCATAAATCAAGTGCCGCCGATGGCGAATGCGGGCACAGACTCCACCATTACCTGTGATCACCCTAGCATAACGCTGTTGAGCGCAGGATCCAGCAGTGGCGCTAATTTTACCCGACTTTGGAGCGGCCCCGGCATAAATGGCGGCAATCAAAACCAGGGTAGCCCAATGGTTAACTTACCGGGCAACTATTCGCTTTTGATTACCAACAATACCAATGGATGCACCGCTACCGACATGGTTGTTGTCGCTATTGATGTGGCACTGCCTACAGCTGACGCTGGTTTGGATCAAATATTGACTTGTGTTAACCCCAATGGGGTAACGTTAAGTGGAAGTGGCACCCCAACGAGTATTTCATACCTTTGGTCGGGTCCTGGTATAGGAGCGAGTAATCAAAATCAACAATCTCCCACCACAACCCAGGCAGGTACCTACACATTTCAGGTCACCAATACTGTAAATGGATGTACGGCGACCGATCAGGTTATTGTTGTACAGGATGCCAATGTGCCAAATGCTGTAGGTGGCCCAGACAGGACATTAAACTGTACCATTAATACGGTGAATTTTGACGGTTCTGGTTCTACAACTGGCCCTGACATCACTTATATGTGGGCTGGACCTGGTATTTCCGGCGCTAATGCTACAGCTCAAAGCCCCATGGGGCTTACAGTGCCTGGCACGTACAACCTTACTGTTACGAACAGCACCAATAATTGTGTCAATACAGATATTGTCGTCATTACGCAGAACATTACGCCGCCAATTGCCAACGCAGGCATGGATTTGGTGCTGAACTGTTTCAACAGCGCGATGGACACGCTGGATGCCTCAGCTTCCAGCAGTGGTTCCATTTATACTTATCTATGGGCTGGCCCGGGTATCTCACCAGCCAACCAAAACCTGAAAAGAGCTCCGATAAACAACCAGCCTGGTTTGTACTCCATTACGGTTACCAATACTAACAACACCTGTACCTCGGTGGATCAAGTAACGGTAACCAGTGATTTAGCGCCACCAACCGCTGATGCGGGCACTGATGCCGTCATTGATTGCATTACGCTTTCTACAACCGTTGGCGGTACATCTTCTTCAGGCTTAGATTTCACCTACCTCTGGACAGGCCCAGGTATTTCGCCCGCCAACAACACTTTGGAGATTCCAACAGTTTCACAGCCAGGCACTTACACCATAGTTGTTACTGATAATAGTAACGGTTGTACCCAGACTGATAATATGGTTGTTTCAACCAATGCAGTGTACCCGACAGCTTTAGCTGGAACGGATGGTTTGTTGACTTGTGCCCAGCTTGCTGAAGTACTTAATGGCAGTGGATCTTCTGCTGGTGCTAACTTCACCTTATTGTGGACTGGCCCAGGCATTACTCCAGCGAATGAAACCCAGACATCACCAACCGTTACAACGCCAGGCAACTATGTAATAGCCATTACCAATATAACCAACAGTTGTATCAGTAAAGATACCGTTGTAGTGGCCCAGAACATTACCGTACCAGCTGCATCAGCAGGCGTTGACAAAAAACTGGATTGCGTGACAACGTCAGTGGTGCTAAATGGCAGCCTTTCTGCTTCTGGTCCTACCATGACATTTTTGTGGACAGGCCCTGGCATTACACCAGCCATTTCAACGCAAAAAAGTCCGAGCGTAACACAGCCAGGCAACTACACCATACTGGTATCCAATACCGCCAATGGTTGCACGGCAACTGATGATGTTGTAATTACCCAGGATATAGCAGCACCTACCGCCAATGCGGGCATGAATCTTCAGCTCACGTGTTCAACGCCTTCCATAGCCATAAACGGATCTGGAAGCAGCGCGGGCGCTAACTTTGCGTATGTTTGGCAAGGAACGGGCATCAACACCGGAAACTTTAGCCTGCCAACCCCAATGGTTGCAGACTCCGGTACCTACATTCTGATCGTCACAAATAATATTAACTTTTGCACGGCTACTGACATCGTTTTTGTGGGCATGAACAAACAGCTCCCAACAACAGAAGCCGGGCCCGACAGAAGACTCACTTGTGCTGTTACATCGGTTCAATTGGACGGTGGTATGTCACAAACAGGCGCCTCCATATCTTATCTTTGGACTGGCCCTGGAATTCTGCCCGGTCAGCAGACCAATATTATGCCGATGGTAAATGCAGTAGGTACCTACAACCTGGTTGTTACCAACGCGCTGAATGGTTGTACCAGTACGGATTTTGCTACTGTTGACGAAAACGTAACCTTGCCGAGCGCAAATGCAGGAAATAATTTGGTTATTACCTGCTCGAACAGCACCACTGGTGTTGATATTAATTCTGCAGGTTCAAGTGTCGGCCCTGAGTTTAGCTACTTATGGACTGGCCCAGGCATTACAGCTGCCAATTCAACGCAAGCCAATCCAACTGTTTTGGTAGCAGGTACCTATACATTAGTCGTGACAAATTCCATCAATGGTTGTACGAAAAGCGACAATATGGTGGTTACCCTGGATCAGAACCTGCCAACACCAAGCGCAGGTATGGACCAAACACTCACTTGTGCCATTACGAGTGTAACGCTTGATGCAACAGGGTCAACATCTTCGGGCGGATCACTTGGTTATACCTGGGTAGGCCCAGGTATCAACGTCGGCAATGCGACGGATTCAAAACCTGTCGTTTCCGCTGCGGGTATTTATACCGTAACGGTACTCAATCCGGTTACTGGCTGCTTTGCATCAGACCAAGTAGAGGTTTTCTTGAACAATACAGCTCCTACGGCTACGACGACGACTGATATTATTACTTGTGCCGATCCAAACGGCAACCTGAGCGTAAATAGTTCTGTGCCTGGTTCTACCTTCCAGTGGCAAGGCCCTGGAATAAATGCGACCAATGCCACGCTTGGTGCTTTCACCGTTACTGTGGCTGGTGTTTACACCGTTACAGTTACAGCTTCGAACGGATGCACGGGTACAAGCTCTACAACCATGGCCGTAGATAGCAATGTGCCGAATGGCTCAGCCGAAGGTGGCACCTTGAATTGTATCAACAATGGTTCCATCAACGTAACTGGTCAGGTTATAAATCCTCCTGGTACCACGGTCAATTGGACAGGGCCTGGTATCGGAACTGTGAATGCCAATTCGGCTACAGTCACCCAGGCAGGAACGTATACCTTTACCATGACAACGCCCGCTGGTTGCACCCAAACGATTCCAGTGCAGGTATTGGCAAATTTCACGCCTCCGGTAGTGATGGCTGCGGCAACCGACCAATTGGATTGCAGCACGACAGAAGTCAACCTGAATGCAGGCGGAACTTCAGTCGGCCCGAACTTCAACTATTTGTGGACGACCAACAACGGCAACATTGTTTCTGGCGCAACCACCCTTAGTCCAGTAGTGGATGCAGCTGGTATGTATCAGTTGCGTGTTCGAAATACCATTAACGGCTGTGCGGACAGTATCCTGGTACCCGTAACAATCGATCCCGCAGTGCCTACGGGCTTTGACCTGACGGTGCGCGATATTATTTGCTTTGGCGATACAGATGGCTCCATCAAGGTAAATGGTGTTGTAGGCGGGACGGTTCCGTTTAATTTCACCTTGACGAACAATGCAGGCACCACGACCAATCAGTACACTGGCTTGAGCGCAGGTGATTATACCTTGGCCCTTTTGGATGCCAATGGTTGCGAACTGGATACCGTTATCTCGATTGGAGAGCCAGGCCAACTTGTTGTGAGCCTTGGACCAGATATAGAAATTGAATTGGGCGATGATGCCACGGTAAGCGTGGAAATCGCACATTCAACTTCGCTACAATCTGTTACATGGAACTATTCACCAAACTGTGATTCACTTCTGCCTGCGGGCGCTTATTGCGAAGAATTTACGTACAAGCCGCTCAATTCTTACCGCCATACCATTACGGTTGTTGACAGCAATGGCTGTAGGGCAAGCGATCAGGTTTTGGTTGTTGTAAACAAGCCACGCAACATCTTTATCCCGAATATTTTCAACCCTAACAGTATTGATATTGATAACTCTGGGGTTAGAATATACATGGGTACAGATGTGTTGAAGGTGCACAAGTGGCTCATTTTTAACCGTTGGGGTGAATTGGTATACCAGGTTCAGGACATTCTTCCTGGCGATACCGATCATGGTTGGAAAGGCCAGGTAAAAGGCGATAAAGGCCCGGTAGGCGTTTACGTTTATTATGCAAAGGTTGAGTTTATCGACGGTGAAATAATCGAATACAAAGGTGATGTAACGCTGATGCGTTAATTACTGATTAGAATACAAAATTTTCATGAGCCATCTCGATTGTACGGGATGGCTCATTTTTTTTCACCGGAACAGCGTTACATCACCCTTTAATTGCAGTTTCAGCCCATCTACAAACGTGGCGTTCAGTACCCAAACAAACATTCCAGGATTTAGAGGGCGACCCCGATAATTTCCATCCCAGCCATTTTGTTCCACATTCGGCGTAAAATTTTGCTTTTCAAAAACCAGTTCTCCCCACCGGTCATATACTTGTAGTAGTTCCACGTTTTCCAGCGAGGCATCTGAAAAAACGCTGAAAAAATCATTTTGTCCATCGTCGTTCGGTGAAAAAATATTGGGCACATACACATGGCGTTTCTGCACAATCAAATCTATGATGTGCAAGCTGTCGCAACCGTCCGTCGTCTGGTACATAAAGGGATATTGGCCGGGTTTTCCAGTCTTCTGCCCGTCGGGCAATTCATACCAGGAACCCTCATATATGCTAACCGTTTGGAATGTTGTAACGGAATCAATTTGGTTCGGGATTTCAACCCCTTCCAATATGGAGGTACATCCAGCAGCATCGGTTACAATCAGGCTGTAAAAACCTGCAGCCAGCGCCGTGAAAAGACCATTTGTTTGTATTTGCCCATTATGGCTTAGCTCAAAAAAATACCCTTCTTTGCCACCATTTGCGGATACGCTTAAAAAGCCCAGAGCGTGTCGGCAATCAACTACCCCTAAACTGTCTAGTATAAGTTGCAAAGGAAAGTAGGGCACTATGGTATGCACACTGCTGTAAGTACAGCCCGCCGCATCCTGCATCACTACGGTATACGTTCCACTTCCAAGGTTTTGAAAAAGTCCGTTTGATTGCCATGCACTGCTATTTAACCGAAATTGATAGGGGCCTGTGCCAGCAATTGCCTGGAATGTCAGGCTGCCCAAAGCACCACAACCAATTTCGGTTTGCGCCAGCAGAGAATCGCGCGCAGGCGGCGGCGGCAGGATGGCATAGCTGCGCATTTGGGTGCATCCAGCCGCATCCGTAATGGAAATTTGATATTGCCCGGCAGATAAATTTGCAAATGTGCCGTTTGATTGTCCGGTTCCGCTATTCAGTTGAAAAATAAAAGGCGCTGTGCCGGAAACCACTTGCACGACCAGGTTTCCTCCTGTAACGCAAGTTGCGTTGGTTTGCACCAGTAGCGTGTCGATTAATGGCGGCGGTGGTGCAATGTTGTACGTATTGTCCTGCGTACAGCCAGCAGCATCCGTCAGGGCAATGATATGGCTTCCTATTGGTAAATTGGCAAATACCCCATTTGCTTGCCAGGCTGCCCCATTCAGGCTGAAGGAATAGGGCGGTGTGCCAGATATAGCCTGAACGACAAGGCTTCCACCTGTAACACAGGAAGCGTTTGTCAGTGTTATCAGCGTGTCTATCAGCGGCGGAGGTGTAGTTATGCTGTAAGTATGGCTTTGGCTGCAGCCGGCATCATCCGTCAAAGCAATGGTATAGCTGCCAGGCGGCAAATTGGTAAATGATCCTCCGGGTTGCCCGGCAGCTCCGTTGAGGCTGAAGGAATATGGCGGATTGCCGGATATAGCCTGAACAACAAGATTTCCGCCTGTAACACAAGTAGCGTTTGTCAGTGTTATCAGTGTGTCGAATAGCGGCAGCGGCTGTGCTATACTGTAAGTATGACTTAGGTTGCAACCAGCGCCATCTGTCAGGTCAATGGTATGGTTTCCAGCCGGCAAATTCGGGAATACGCCGCTAGATTGCCAACTGCCCCCATTCAAACTAAATGAATATGGCGGGGTTCCGGATATGGCCTGGACGGAAAGGGTTCCCCCTGCTACACAAGTGGCATTTATTTGTGCCAGTAACGTGTCGAGCAGCTGCGGTGGCGGGTCGATGCTGTAATTTTGGAAAAGGCTACACCCTGCATTGTCTGTGAGGGAAATGGTATTGGTTCCCACCGGTACATTTGTGAATGCACCACTTGATTGCCAAGCGCCTCCATTTAGGTTGAAAGCATAAGGCGGGCTTCCAGAAATGGCTTGAACCAGAAGGCTTCCTCCTGCCACACAAGTGGCGTTTACCAGTACCAGCAGGGTATCGACTAACGGCGGCGGCGGTTCAATACTGTAATTTTGGCTCAGCGTGCATCCTGCGTCATCCTGCAGGACAATGGAATAGTTGCCCGCTGGCAAATTCGCAAATGCTCCATTGGGTTGCCAGAGGCCTCCATTGAGGTTGAAAGAATAAGGTGGGGTGCCTGAGAGCGCTTGTACAACGAGGCTTCCCCCGGCTACACAAGTCGCATTTGCCTTCAACAGTAACGTGTCAATTAACAGTGGCGGCGGTTCAATGCTGTAATTTTGACTTAGGCTACAGCCTGCATCATCTTCTATGTCAATGGTGTAGTTTCCTGCTGGCAAATTCATGAATGTCCCATTGGGCTGCCACGCAGTGCCATTCGAGCTGTAGGAAAATGGTGGGGTGCCTGAGCTTGCTTCTACGACGATTGAACCACCGGTTATGCAAGTTGCATCTGTTTTCGCAAGTAAGGTAGCGGCAATTGGCGGCGGCGCATCTATGGTAAAGCTTGAGGATTGTGTGCAGCCGCTGCTGTCACGCGTGGTAATGGTGAAATTCCCGGCAGACAAATTAGAGAAAATACCCAGTGCGTTCCATGCCCCATTGTTCAATTGAAACTCGAATGGTGGGGTACCAGAAATTGCGGCAACAATGATTTCGCCACCAGCAATACAACTGGCAGGTATTAGGGAAACAAGCGTATCCACAAGCGGGGGCACGGCCAGCAACAACGCACTGGTATCAAGGGTACAACCGCCAGAAAACTGTAAGCCGAGCTGGTAATTCCCGGGCGGCAAATTCGCAAATACACTGTCTGCCTGCCAGGGGCCACCATTTATTTGGAAAGCCAGGGCGCTGGACTGGAGCACCCCAATTTGCCCGTTGGCAAACCCGGCGCATTGGGGCGATTGTACCAGCAGTTGCAAATTGTTCGATACCGGATGGGAAGGCGAATTGCTTGTTAGGACTGTAAAACTGTTCAAAGAAATGCCTGCCACCCCCGACAAAGCGCCATTGGTCAGGTTTTGACTGGTAAAGCCATTGATGCCGCCTTGGAGTTGAGCCATAACAGTGGGCGAATTTTGTGCCAGCAGCAGTTTCCCACCGCCACCGCCACCGCCTGGGCCGTGCAATTGAAAGGCAGGAGTATAGGGGTTGGAGCCGCCGCGGCCACCTTTTAGTGCACACACCAGCGCTCCGTTGATTTGCCCGATATCCAACATAATTGTGCCACCTGCACCGCCGCCACCTTGACCATCATTTTGGTCAATACCGCCCAACACATCTACACCATTGGCCGATATTTGAAAACTGTTGGTTTGCATGGTGTTGGCGGTTATAAAAATGATCCCCCCTCCGGTGCCCCCTGAACTACCCTTGGCATCATTGGCATGGCCAGCGCCGCCGCCACCGCCCAGCAACACCTTGTTTGTATTGGTGTTGAAAAATGCAGCGCCACCAATGCCATTGGTATTTGGTGTTGGCGCCGAGGGCAGGTTCGTGATTTCCAAACCGCCATCTCCACCGGCTCCGGCACTGCCGCCACCACCACCGCCTGCATTGTGCGCATTACCACCGCCACCACCGTTGCCGGCGCGTCCCCTGCCAAAAGAATGGTCCTGCGGAATTTGGACGATGCCTTCACCTTTTTCAGCCGACAACGTGCTCATCGGAGGGTAGAAATATTCCTGTTCTCCAAAAAACCAGTCAATAAAATTCGGCTCTACCATCCCGCCCCTGAAACCTTTCCCATTGACATCAATACTGCCGTTCAGGGTCAACTTGGTTTTAACATCCAAGGCTAGAACACCGCCAATAACGCCATTCCAAGGCAGGCAAGTGATACCACAAACCGTGGCGGAGTCATATTCCGGCACCCGTACCAATTGTACCTTCCCGCTGACATCATAAGGACGGATCAGATCAAATTTTAGTTGAATACTATTGCCGCTTGCACTGAGGATGCGGTTAAATTCATAATTGCCAATGCAGGTACTGTTCAGCAAGGCACCAAAACTGGCACTGTTGGAAAGGTCTACCTGCGGCACTTGCATTTGGATCAGCAGCACTTTGTCGCCCGCTGAGAAACCTGTGGTGGCGCCAACTTGAAGACTACTGCTATCACATCCAAAACCATACACGGGCGTGTAGGTATTGATGGTTCCTGTTAAACAATTGGCAGGTGATTGTGCTCCTGCACGGAACACGCAAAGGGCTATACTAAGCCAGAGGGTGATATGGGACAACATAGATTAAATATATGGTGATCGGACTGGGAAAATACGCTCTAAAGTTAAGCCGATTTTTGGGCAAGTATGTTAAATTTTACAGACTTCTTTTCAACATGGCTTCGCCGCCTTACAAGTTCTAGTCATCTTTGCACTATTATGCTTGGCAACCCTCCGCTACAACTCAACGACGATTTCAAGTACGCCCTCGATGTGCTGGAAAAAACCGATAAAAGCCTGTTCATTACAGGCAAAGCCGGTACGGGAAAAAGTACCCTGCTACAGCTTTTTCGCAATACAACCCACAAAAAGGTCGCGGTGTTGGCTCCAACAGGCGTTGCCGCGCTCAATGTAAAAGGGCAGACGATCCATTCTTTTTTTGGTTTTCCGCCGCGCATTGTAACGCCTTCCGAAGCAGCGCGTAAAACTGGTCGCAAGGACAAGCTTCGTATATATAAAGCCCTGGAAGTATTGGTTATCGACGAAATTTCGATGGTTCGGGCAGATGTATTAGACGGCATCGACAAATTTTTGCGGGTGAACCGGGAAGATTTTCGACCATTTGGCGGCGTGCAAGTCGTATTTTTTGGTGATTTGTTTCAGCTTCCCCCGGTTGTCACCCGCGACCCTGTGGAAGCGTCCTATTTTACGGATTATTACCGATCGCCCTATTTCTTCTCTGCACAAATAATGCAGGATCCTGATTTTCAGTTGGATACACTGGAACTCAGAAAGGTTTACCGCCAAGAATCCCGACACTTCCTGCGCTTGTTAGAAGCCGTTCGTGTCAATAATTTCGATTTTGATGACCTGGAAGATTTGAATGAGCGCTACCGACCGGATTTTCCGGAAACGGAGGGCTATATCACGCTTTCGGCCCGAAATGTAACCGCAGACCGTATCAATCAGCGCGAGCTTAGCTTGCTTGAAACCGAGGAATTTGAATTTATCGCCACCGTACAAGGTCTCTTTGACCCCGTGTTATATCCCACAGACTTTGGTCTGCGCCTGCGTCAAGGGGCACAGGTGATGTTTGTGCGCAACGACCAGGAAGAACGCAAGTTTGTAAACGGCACTATTGGCAAGATCATCCAGATTGAATCGAACAAAATTGTGGTGGAAACAGAAGATTTGCTGGGCAACAAACGCAGCATTGAAGTACCTAAAATCGAATGGGAAATTATCCGCTACAAAGGCGGCCCCACCGGAAGTCTGGAAACGGAAACCATTGGATCATTCACACAGTATCCAATCAAATTGGCCTGGGCCATCACCATTCATAAAAGTCAGGGAAAGACCTTCGACCGTTTGTTGATTGACCTTGGCGGCGGCGCCTTTGAGCATGGGCAACTGTACGTGGCGCTCAGCAGGTGCCGTACACTGGAAGGCATTGTTTTGCGGCAGCGCATCCGGCCACAGGATGTGATCACGGATGAACGGGTGGTGGAATTTTATGAGCGGAATTTCGAGTAAATGGTATAAATTTGTAAATCAAGGATAAATTATGACAGTTACAATTCAGATCAATACACCCGAAGATTTTAAATTAATGGAACCACTGCTACGTCTTATCAGGGAGCAGCTATTCAAGTATCAACTGACTCACTTGCAAAATCAGAAAATCCCGTAAAGAAATCAAAAGGACTGGCTGAAAGATTGCACGGCATTGTAAACCTTCCAAATAGCTTTGACTATAAAACATTTATGGCAGCGGAACTTTTGAAAAAACACGTGTTATCAATTTGCAATATCGCCTACATTCTATGAAAGCTTTCTCCTGATATTGATATTCCTACAGTACTTACTGACATGAGCGCTCTCACAACGCTTACACCGATTGACAACTTAGTTATTTCTGCTGCCTTAAAAAGCGCATGCAAGGACTTTGAGGATGCGGTGCAACATTTCAGTGCACTCCAATACAATGTAATGACCCATATTCCGACGCGAAATCCTAATGATTTTATTCTGAGTAAAATACCTGTTTTTACACCAAAGGAATATTTGGAAAGTAAGAAGCATTAGCTCAATCTACCTTAGCCTTTCTTAGGGCAATCTCCTTCAAAATCATCTGCGCCAGCTTCAACGCCGCCACGCCATCCTCTAAGGTCACCACAGGAGCCTGGTTTTTGGAAATCGCTTCATGAAAGCTTCTTAATTCCTCCTCAATCGCATTGATCGGCGTTGCCTCCGGCATTTGCATTTGTAGCCATTTTTTACCGGCATTTGTTTCAAATTCCATCAACTGATCTTGTGGTGGCAGGTTGCTCGCATCCTGGTCGTACAGGCGCACGATCTGGGCGTTTTTTTCCAGAAAGTCAAGGCTGAGGTAATGGTCTTGCTGGAAAAGACGCATTTTCCGCATCTGTTTCATGGAAATACGGCTGGCTGTCAGGTTGGCCACGCAGCCATTGGCAAATTCAATGCGGGCATTGGCAATGTCAGGTGTATTGCTCAATACGGCACGCCGCTGGCACTCACCTTTTTGACAGGAGACTTTACGAGGTGTAATATTAAATCCAGGTCGTGGATCATCAGGTCGAGGATGACAGAAACATCGGTGCCGCGGGGCTGGAACACCGCCAGGCGATGCCCTTCGATAAACATGGGATTTAAGGCCATGTCGCCCAGTGCCGTAAAGGCTGGATTGAAGCGTTCCACATGGCCGACTTGAACCTTAACGCCATGTTTTTCAGCCAGTTGCAGGAGTTTTTTGCCTTGCGCAAGGGTTTGCGTCACCGGCTTTTCGATAAATACATGCTTGCCGGCCTTAATGGCCTTGGAGGCCAACGCGAAGTGGGTTGGGGTTGGGGTTACAATGTCCACCGCGTCCACGTCCTGCAATAAGGTATCTAAGGATGGGTACCGCTTGGCATCGTATTGGTCCACAACGGAAGCCGCGTTTTTATCATCCGGGTCGTAAAAACCGGCGAAATCCCAACAGCCGCTGGAACGAATACATTTTAGGTGAATTTTTCCGAGGTGACCAGCACCGAGCAGGGCAATGCGCATAAACTGAATTTTAGCCCGCAAAGGTAGCAAAGCCCGTCGAAGCGAGACTAAAACGGTACCACCTTTAAGCCTTTCTTACTTTCCATGAAATAATGGATGATGCGTGCGGCATCTGGATTGGAGCTGTCAAGCGGCTTGAGGCATTCCAAAAGGTCTTCCACGGTGCTTTCACCCATGTCGGCACCCACGTAGCCAAATCCGCGATACACGCCATCCTGAACGCCTACAAGGGCCATTTCGCCTTCTGATCTTCCCCTATCTATCAGGAAAAAACTACCAGAAAGCCGTTTGTCAATTTCAGCCATGGCCAATGCCACCCGTTCATTGTAGTCTGCTGGCGATTCTTCACCGATACAGGCACCATGGCATTTTTTGATGGAATAGTGGAAACAAGCTTTTTCTGAGCTGTCCAGATTGGCAAGACGGAAGCAGAGCTCCCAACTTCGAACCATGCTTTGAAGGTGCGATTTGGCATGGTCCAGTTTCGGGTATTCCGCCACCAGATCGAGTTTGCGGGCGTTTTTTTCTGTGCGCTTGCCCACGGCGAGGCATTTGTACCCGTTTTGATCAGTATACGTGAAAATAGCGCCGGCATAATTCCGAATTCGGAGTGCCCGGTTGATGGGCGGTTGCAAGCGTTTTATTTCTGCGCTTTCGTGCAGCAGCGCTACCAGTTCACTCCCCGTGATTTCCCAGCTCAAATCAGCTACACCTACACGCAATTTTTCCCCTTTGGGCGTCATGTCTGCAAAATGCTCGAACAGGCGCTTTCGGATATTCAGGCTCTTTCCAACGTAAATAACTTCTCCCCGTATATCGTGCAAATAATACACACCGCAAGATTCAGGCACTGCATGAAGGCGTTCAAGCGTGATGTTCTGCGGAAGTTTGGTTTCCTTTACGCCTTGGTTCACGAGCCCCCTTATACTTCCCCCGCCTTCTTGCTCCGCGAGTATCAATTCAAAGAGTTTGGTGGTCGCCAGGGTATCGTCGAGGGCGCGGTGACTTTTTTCGGCGTGGATGTTGAAATGGTTTTTGAGGTTGCTGAGGCTGTAGCTCGCCAAGCCGGGGAATACTTTCCGTGCCAAGCGCACCGTGCAGAGCTGTTTTCGGGTGTAATTGAAACCGAGACGGGCAAATTCTTCCCGGATGAAGTTGTAATCAAAAGTGACGTTGTGGGCGACGAAAATGCAGTCCTCCGTCATTTGGACGATCTGTTTGGCCACTTCAAAAAAACGGGGTGCATCCGACACCATCGCATCGGTTATTCCCGTTATCTGGGTGATATTCCAGGGAATGCTGCGCTCGGGATTAAGCAAGGTTGAAAAGGTATCCACCACTTTCTCTCCATCGTGCAACACGATAGCGATTTCGGTAATCCGTTCCCAGCGGGCGGTGCCGCCGGTGGTTTCAACGTCGATGATAGCGAACAAAATAATTTGATAATTTGATAATGTGATAATGAGATAATGTGATAATGATGGCTTCGCGCCTGGCTGCGGTTCAAAAGTCAAAGTTATCAAGTGATGCCAAGAACAACGTGTTTTATTATCACATTATCGCATTCCTTTATGGTCGAATTATCACATTATCGAATGAAATTTTTATCTGCAAATATAAAACACTTTTTGTTTTGAAAAGATTTTTTAATTTGAAAAATATTATTGGAAAGGGTAGTGGGATGACCTCCGGCCAATTTATTCCAATCGCGTTTTTGATGCTTGTCTTCTTGAGCAGCAATAACCCCCTTGTCCAAAATGAACCAGCGAATGGAAATGAGCGCATCGTGGTAGGAGCTGAAAGAATAGGCGAATACTTGCCTTTTTTGGAAGGGAAACGGGTGGGTTTTGTCGTAAACCAAACTTCCCGCGTTGGCGACCAGCACTTGATCGATACCTTGTTCCATCGAGGCGTTATGGTGACAGGCATTTTTGCTCCGGAACACGGCTTTCGCGGTGAGGCAGATGCGGGGGAAACGGTAAAGGATGGTTACGATTTGCGCACGGGAGCCTTGATTGCTTCCCTGTATGGAAAAAGAAAGAAACCATCCGCGGAAGACCTGGATAGCCTTGATGTCGTCGTGTTTGATATTCAGGATGTCGGGGCGCGGTTCTATACTTATATCAGTACTTTGTATTACGTGATGGAAGCATGTGCGGAGCAAGGCAAGCCGATCATCGTGCTGGACCGCCCCAATCCCAATGGGCATTTGATTGATGGGCCCGTGCTTGACATGCAGTTTAAGTCTTTTGTTGGTATTGCGCCGATACCGATTGCGCATGGTTGCACGGTGGGCGAACTGGCGCGCATGTACAAGGGTGAAGCATGGATCAACAAAGCGTCAGACCTGAACCTGACAGTTGTTCCCTGTACACATTATACCCACCATACTCCCTATGATCTGCCCGTAAAGCCGTCACCCAATTTGCCCAGTACACGTTCCGTGTTGCTTTACCCCTCGTTGTGTTTGTTCGAAGGCAGCACCTGTAGCCTTGGCCGCGGCACGGATTTTCCATTTGAAGTGGTTGGTCACCCTGATTTTGGGGTGGATTCCTTCCATTTTATCCCGCGACCCAATGCAGGCAATAAAGCGCCTGCCCATGAACGCTGGGTATGCAAGGGTTGGGATTTTCGCCATATTTCTGAAGATAGCCTTCGAAACTGCAATCAACTTAATATTCGTTGGTTGTTAGACTATTATGCGGCATTCCCGAACAAACCGGTGTTTTTTAGGAAGGACAATTTTATGGATTTGCTGGCGGGTACGGATGTGTTTCGAAATCAAATATTGGAAGGGAAAACGGAGGTAGAAATTCGAGAAAGTTGGGCGAAAGGGCTTGATGCTTACAAGGCCTTTCGTTTGCAGTACTTGCTGTATGAGTAGAAGCAATGGCGTGAAAAGTTGTCAACTTTTCACGCCATTATAGCCAAATTAAAATTGGACTGCTTTTTGAAGTTTTAGCCTTGTGTACCTTTTGACACAAAAGCGTTTATCTGACAAACAACGATTTTACAAACTTGAAACCTTGATAAACAGCTTAGAATCTGTCATCGAAATTTCACAACGATTGGGTGCTGTCGTGGCATAGGTGTTTCCACAGGTAGGACACAAAAAGTAAATTTTAGCGAGTGTATTGGCGGTGCCAGCTTCAAGTGCTGCCAAAGCTGCAATATAAAAATCTCTATGCTTTTGCTCCACTTTATAGGCATATGTCAGACTTATTTGAGCCATATAATTTCCTGCATCATTTGCATTTGTAATAAATGCCGGGTACATCGTATTAAACTCATAGCTCTCGCCTTCTATGGCTTCCTTTAAATTTTCAGCTGTAGTTTTTACCGAAAATTCTGGTATGATTTCAGGGATTGTTTCGCCCATTCTAAGCAAAACGACTTTATGGTTATTAGCGTGAATCAGTTCAGCTCCAGAGGCAGCTTTGAATAGCATAGCTATTTCATTATGCCCCTCTGCTGCTGCTTTTTTGCTGTAAGCAGCATATTTAAAGTGCGCTGTCGTCTCTCCTTTATAGGCATCGTGCATATTTTGGATGATTAGTTTTTGTGGATCTTGCTTTTTGACTGTTGTCGTTGCTGTTGTATCGGCCTTGTTTAAGTCTTTAACGTTGCTTTTATCCTCAGCTTTTCCATTACAAGATTGAAGCAGAGCGGCTATGGAGACTATTCCCAAAACGAACAGTAAAATTAATTTTTTCATTTTTTTATTTTTTATTTTTTTAAAATTTGAACGGAACGGTATGTTCCTATAAGCTGTAATGTTATTCTTTGGGTTGCGCTCCAAAATCAGGCAGTGCTAATTCTATACCTGCACCGTGTTTGAAAACCAACTGTCCGCCCAAGTAGCCGGTTCTTGCAACATAGCCTACCAAGACGGCAAACAACAGGAAGCTTGCCCATTTAGCCCAGGCTTTTTGATAGTTGAAAAAATACATCGCTGCGCTGAAAAGCGCAGTAATTATGGCCAGCAAAAGTGTCACAAGAGCAGCATCTTCGTGTAATTCCAGCGGTTCTTGCAGGATACCATCAGTCATTCCATCACCAGCATAACTGCCGCTTGCATAGGCCGCAACGGCACCCAATGTTCCGATTACCAGCAGATAGAATGATGCATTTTTAAAAAACTGCCTTTTACTAAACAGCGCAATTAGTTCTGATAAAAAACCTGTCATTAATAAGGCTATTGGGAAATGAACAACCATAGCATGAAGGTGTGGTGCTGTAATCATAATTAATTCGTTTTTGGAGGATTGTTTACAAGTTCCAGGGAGAGTTTTTTAGTGCAGAAGAACCAATCATAGCAGGTAACGCCCTCCTCTTTGGTTTCCATTCTATCGTTGGCAACACCACAGGATCCTGCCGTGGGCACAATGACATCATCTCCAGGCTGCCAATCTGCGGGTGTTGCGATGCTATAGGCGTCCGCTGTTTGCATGGCGATGAGTGCTCGTTTTAATTCATCGAAATTTCTCCCCATTGAAAGCGGGTAGTAAATGAGGGCACGAACAAATCCTTTTGGATCAATAAAGAAGACCGCTCTGACTGCTTTGGTAGAACTTTCGCCCGGTTGGATCATGCCGTACTTTTTGGCGACATTCATGGTAATGTCTTCGATTAACGGAAAAGTAACCTCCACGTTTTTCATGCCCTTAAATTCGATCTTCTCTTTTATGGTTCTCAGCCAGGCTATATGGCTGTATAAGCCATCAATGGACAAACCGACCAATTGACAGTTTAGGGCCGAAAATTCAGGCTCTCGATTTGCAAACGTCATAAACTCCGATGTACACACTGGCGTAAAGTCGGCCGGGTGGCTGAAAAGAATAATCCATTTGCCTTTATAATCTGTTGGGAAATTGATCTCGCCCTGTGTCGTGATGGCTTTAAATTCAGGCGCTCTATCGCCGATTCGTGGCATGGTGATTATTGCGTTATCTTGATTTTGTTCCATTGTATTTGTTTTGAAATTATGAATTACCAGAAATTGTAAGTGCTGAATATTTTTATCTTAAATTATTCAGAATATTACTGAATAATAGTATTACCACAAAGGTGGAGCTACTCTAAAGATTGATCTACGCAATTTTTGAAATAAGTTACATCATTCACATATTAATTTTGCAGGATGAATGGTTTTTTGACATCACATTCTTACCCCAAAGATATAGCCCACTAACGCAGACAAGCCCATAGCAAGTGTTCCCCAAATAGTAATACGTAAGATGGCTTTTCTTACACTTGAACCGCCTGTTTTTGCGGCCATTGTCCCTAAAATGACCAGGAAAATTATAGTAAAGCCATATAGTCGATATTCCATACCGCTCACAGGTGAAAAAAGAATTACCAAAAGCGGTAAAACACCCCCAACAGTAAATGCCGCTCCTGATGCTAATGCAGCTTGTATCGGGTTGGCTTGACTGATTTCGTTTATGCCTAATTCGTCCCTAATATGTGTCCCCAAGGCATCTGCTTTGGTCAGCTCTACGGCTACTTGCATGGCTGTTTCTTTTTGTAGTCCGCGCTTCTCATAGATTTGAGCTAATATTTTCAGTTCCTCTTCGGGCATGTCTTTCAGCTCTTTTATCTCTCTTTCAATGTCTGCTTTTTCTGTGTCTGTTTGTGAACTTACAGAAACATATTCACCAGCTGCCATGGACAAAGCTCCTGCAACAAGTCCTGCGACTGTTGCTAAAATAATTGGATCTCTTGTTGTGCTTGCGGCGGCAACACCTATTGCAAGACTTGAAATAGATATTATGCCATCATTTGCGCTTAAAACGGCAGCTCTTAACCAGTTGCTTCTGTGTATGTAATGAACATCCAAATAGTTGTCAATTGTAATCGTTTTCGATGGGTTGTCCATAAATGTATCTGTGCTAGGTTTATTCACTAATTTTTACCAAAGGTCGGCTCCACCAAGTCAGCAAAATATGATATCAATCACTCCTTATGATGATACCGACCAATTATTTGCGCTCGCGCCAGCGCTCCTTGCCCTGAAGGCGCAAAGTCAATTAAAATAGGCTAGTGCCGGACGCGGCACTAGCCTATTTTAAGAAAGCTATCATGTGGTATGGAAGATCTCGCGGGGGCGGAGGGCAAATATCGCAACGACGCTATTTTTTAAATCTTCTCAAGCGGCAACTCGACAATAATTTCATTTTTACGGTTAAAAAATTCAAAAGGCGGATTGTATCCTAAAAAATAAAATCGGTTTGTATGAGTAATTCCTTCGGCATCTAAAGCTGCCTTTAATTTCGCTTTATACTTTTCTATTTTTGCATCATCCGCCCAACCACCAAAGGTGATGGCAGCAACAGTTTTAGCGGGTTCTTCCCGAAATTCTATCGCTGACTGGTTCGGCTGAGGAAGCGTTTCTTTATTAAACTTTTTTGGAACCATAAACATCATCGTCATGGAGTCTTCCAAAGACATGGCTACAGGGGATGTCATAGCTATTTTTTCCTTGCTTTGGTTACCACCGAAAATGTATCCTGCCAGAATAGAAAAACCTTTGCTTGAGGCATCTTTATATTCTTTTGTAGAAAGTTTGACCGTGGTAAACAAACTTGCTTCGTAACTCCTTATTTCAAATTTATAGTATTTTTTCTTGACGACATAAGGGTACGTCTCAATGTTTCTTTGCGTACTCATAGCAAAAATTTGTACGGCAAAAAAAGCCAGCAACAATATTGCGAGTATGATCAATAATATTTTCATGGTTTATCAAAACAGGTTACAGACATTTCAATCGTTTGTTGTCCATGTATCAACATCTTTATCTGCTGCTTGTTCACAAAACGTCGGATAATCTGTTTGTCCTTGTTGGTGAATGGTATAATGAATTCGATAAAAGGCGGCATTTTTCATCTTTTACCGTATTTTTCATCTTTTTTATCCAAAACCGGACTATGGGCTAGGTCTTCCAAGCTTTTACAAATTGTCATTTTATCACTGGGAATCTGCCTTACCCTTACACCATCACCTATTCGATAAACTACGTTCTCCCCTTGATTACCACTACGGTAATGACAAGCCCCTACATATTTACCTGGAACGTCAATGGTAGTACAACCGTCACATTGTGGCGTGTCACGTCGCCCGACTGTCACCGCCAATGATCCTTATTTACTGCCCGTCCTCATCGATTCTTCTGCTGTCTTCACGCTTTTGAGTATGCAAAACACGCCCATAACGCTTACAACCGGCAGCGGCACCCTTGATACCACTTTGTGATCGACAGTACGTACAGCATTCCTGTCACCCTTAGCGGCGCTTCACCTTTCACCTTTATGTTTACCCAAAATGCCCTGCTTGGCTGCTCACGGTGACAGTATAATCCCCAGCTGCGAGGTTTTTCAAGTCAAATCGCAGGTTGGCTTGCGCCGTCTTGTCCGTTGTTTGGCGGTCTATCAGTCGCCCCTCTGTGCCATTGAGCAGCAGGACAAATTTGTAGGGTTCGTTGCTTTTGATTTTTACTTCCAGAAAATCGGTGGCGGGATTGGGAAATATCTTCACCCCAGTATCCAGCGCTAGGTTGGCGTGTAAGCTTGGCATTGGGCATGAAGCTTGGTAGTGAACAGGACTAGAACACTCAGGATTGTGAGCAGGCAGTTGTTATAAGGTTTCATAAAAAGTAAGAGTTCTAAATGTTAAAAGGATCTGAGTTTTCGTTTGTGGTTAGGAGGACACACAGCACCATAAGGCGCCATTAAGCGTAATTGCCAATTGAGTATATGCAACCAATTTGGCCGTATATACTCAACTGTAGCTTCGAAAAACAAGGGAAATCGTTTTGATTTATAAGGGGCTACTTTAGATACGGAAGTATGCCAAATAGTCGTTTTTGCAAACTAATTAGTGGAAATTTGTATTTTTTTAAGTTATTTATTGTAAAATATAGAAGGATATCAGTTTTTTGCTGTTTTCGGTTCCAAAAGCCCTCCCTACCGCATAAACTCCCAAGCCGTCCGATACGCCCCATATTCCCCGCAATAATCCAAAAACTCCTGGTAAAATTTGTTCTGCCCAATGGTAGCAGAATCGCCGATCACCACCAGCACCATCCGCGCCCGTGTCATGGCCACGTTCATGCGGCGGTAATCTTGCAGAAACCCGATCTCATGCTTGTCGTTGGAGCGCACCAAACTGATGTAAATTAGGTCGCGTTCCTGACCCTGAAAGCCATCAATGGTGCTGATGGCAGCTTTCCCGGACAAGAACAAGGGCGCTAGCACAGGATCTTCCCGGAAAATGTCTTCCAAATGGTTAACCTGCTCCCGGTAGGGCGACAGCACCCCAATGCTGGGCAGCAGCTCAACGGATTTGATATCAGGTTTTTCGAGATAGGCATAGTTTTGAAGCAGCTGCATCAAATGTTCCCGAACCAACAAGGCTTCTTCGGGGTTGAAACGGCTCGGATTTCGGTGCAAGGCTGTGGGGCTTTCCTGCAAACGCTCTTCAAAACCGCAGCCAGCGGTGTCGATAAAGGAAACGCTGGCTTCGGAAATAGCGGCATTGGGCAGTTCGCGCTCGGCCACCGTGTCATGGGCAACCAGCGCGCCGTTGTAAAAATATTGGTTTGAAAAACCCATAATTGCCTGGTGCATCCGGTATTGCACGGTCAACAAGCAAACATGTTCCGGCAGCGTTTCCAGACAGCGTTCGATCAAGGTAACGGAAAGCCCTTGACGGGCAGCATCCAGGTCTTTCACCGTGGGCGGAAGTTGAAAAGGGTCTCCGGCGAGTACCACACGACTGCATTTGGCAATGGGTATCCAGCAGGCAGGCTCGAGGGCTTGCGCAGCTTCATCGATCACGCAGGTGCGAAAATGCCGCTTGTCGAGTAAGGGATGCGCTGCGCCAACAAGTGTACAGATAATGGCTTGCGCGCCACTAAGGATTTCCTCCACAATGCGGTCTTCCAACATCCTAGCCCAGACATCCAGGTCCTTCGCCTGACTTTTGAGCTGGTTGCGCTCCTGGCGGTCTTCTGACCTAAAACTGCGCTTGTAGCGCCTTGATTGCCGTCGGTATTCTGCGGCTTCAATTTTCAATTTTTTGATGTTTTTGGCTTCAGGGTGGGCTGCCAACAACGCGTCCACGGTGTGCTGCAGCACGCTGTCGTCCACCCGGCTGATGTTGCCAATGCGCACCACGTTCAAGCCTTGTTCGGCCAATCGCTCGGTGAGCAAGTCGGCGGCGGTATTGCTGGGCGCGGCCACCAGTACGGTGCTTTCGGTTTGGGTGAGTTCCTTGATGGCAGCTACCAGGGTAGTGGTTTTACCTGTACCGGGCGGACCGTGGATGATGGCCACATCCCGGTTCTGGAGTATGGATTTAACGGCATGGCGCTGGGAATCATTTAAATGCGGGGCTACTTCGCTGGGTATCAAGGAAATGTCGTGGTGCTGATTTCCTTTATTCTGGGGTGGGGTAGCGCACAATGCGCCCCTTAGTTCGGCAAGCCGATCGCCGCGTGCTTTCATCACGGCTTCAAGTGCCCGTTCCATTTCGCGGTAACTGCGGTCGTCGAACAGCATATCAACACCAAGGTGCCCGGCATTGAGCCAGTCTGGCACATCGCGGGCATTGAGGATGATTTTCATGCGGTTGCGTTCCACGTAGTTGATCACACCTTGTTTTTCCGGCTGATCTTCGTTGACAGCATTGGTGAACAAGCTTATGGCTTGGCCGGCGCGAAGTTGGTGGGGTTCATTGAGGTGGGTGGTTCGCTCCACGACGACAAAAGCCTTATCACCGAGTGCAAAACCAGTATTGAGCACATTCAATGGATACCAGGTATAGCCTTGTTCCACCCTGGCCGAAAGCGGGTTTTCCCGAACCAATTGCAGGAAGGAGCGGTGGTCGGCTTCTTTTTCCTGCCGAAGCAGGTCGAGTAGTTTTTGAAAATGTTGTTGTTGTTGTTCGCTTGTCATGATGGTCGGCGAAAGTACGGCGGCTGTTCGCAAAGGACAGCATGATAAGACATCAGTGCTGGATCAATATGCTTTTAGGGCTCCGTATATTGAAACTGCATTCTTTGCAAAAATTCCAGATCGAGTTTAATTGTCTTGTCTGGCATCTTGAATTCAAATAAATGTCGAACCGCTACTTTGTTGAGCACTTCTTTGAATTCGTTGCCGAAGCGCCATGGATATTGTTGCACTTGTTAGGTTTAGCGTAGCAGTAATCTGGAATAGACCAATCCTTTGCTTTCAATTCGAATGGGATAATAACCGGTCGGAAACTTAGTAAGGTCAATCGCAACATTGGGAGCATCTGGAAATGTTCTAAGTATTTCATTGCCCTGTGCATCATACACATAAAGGGCGCTTATGGCTTCCTGTGTGGTCAAGGTTACATTGAAAACCCCGCTCGAAGGAAGGGGATAAATGTTCAATGCCTCGGATTCTCCCGCCAGCATGGATATTGCCGACATCTGACCGCTCAGCGCGGCGACCCGCACAAACCACACATCCAGCGATCCATCCCGCGTATTGGCCCAAACGGCGCTAATGGTATCCCGGCTCAGTTCAATGCCCATAAAGTCATTGCCACTTTGGGCCAGGATGTTATTATAGGCAACCGGAATGTCGCTCAACCTGAAATTTGCATTAAAATTAGGCGAATTCTTGGGTCGGTAGGCGGCGTAAAATTCAGAAGCCGTGGCATAGCCCGTGCCGATAGCATTCCTGCGATCGCGCCAAGAGATAACCAAAGCGCCATCGTCATCAAAATCGCCCCAGACAAGGTCTTGCATTTTTCCGTTGGCTTGCGAGTCGTCGTTGACGCGCATGGGTGTCGATTTGAACAGGTAAACCCCGCCGCCACTGGGGCTTTCCTGGTAGTCGATATAGCTAAGGAACAAGTTGCCGTTCTGGTCAAACACCATGGATGGGTCGGCCGATTTATAGGCTGCTACAATATGCGGCATGACAACAATAGGCTTCCAAGTCGTTCCGCCATCAAAACTTGAACGCACCTTAATGCTCAGCCGCTGGTTGTTGCCCAGCACAAAGCCCATCCATGCCACCACGATGTTTTGCGGGTTGCTCGGGTTTACAGCGATGAAAGGTTCTCCTTCGAAAACAATGCCGTTGGAGATGTTTTGCTGCTGGGCGTTTAGGTTGGAAAAGAGTAATAAAGCCAGGAATATTATCAGGAAATGTCGGTGCATGTCTATGTTTTTCGGCAAAATACCGCGAGGTGCGGGTCTTCGGTTGCTGAAAAGCGAATAAACACTCAGCACTATATGAAAAACAAAGGTGCTCCAAATAATTGTCAACGCTGTTCCATTAATAGCCGCAGTGCCTTGAGTTAATGCTTTTACTCCGGGAATCCAGAATCCTTCCAGCATTGGAAAGCATCTAATTCTGACTGGGTAAGTGGCGTAGCCCCCGTTTTTGGCATTGTTTTATTTACAAAAACAGATTCGTACATACCATCAAAGTGCGGTTTGATGCTGTTGTAATCTGTGGAGTAAGTCCAATTCGCCGAGCCAGCGCCACCAACTCCGTGGCAAGCGGGAAGGGCACATTTGTTGGCCAGAATCGCCTGCATTTTGCCGGCATTGGTGCTAAAGGTAGCACCTGTTAGGGTGCTGCAATCCAACTTGTCGTCCTTTTTACAAGAATAGAGGATGGTAAATACGGATAACAGAAGAATGGCTGCAATGGAAAGCGGGCTTGTTTTTTTGACTGTCATGGGAAAAATGATTTAGAATATATTTAGGACGAACCTTTTGGCCGACGGTTTAAAGATATGGAGCTTTTTCGGGATGGGAAAATTGAAAGGGTAAAAACAAAAAAACAAAACCCTGGCTTCATAAAAAGTATTGGTTTTAATGCATGAAAAACGACCTTTGCCAAGAATATTCCATCCATAAACAGTGGATACTAAGGCAAACCAAAAATCAACCAACCCAAATCTAAAACAAAAATAGCCTTTTAAACCCAAACCAACCCCACGTTCATCATTCATCATTCATATTGTGGTAAAGTTTCTCAAATTCCTCAGCAACGAAGCGCTCAACCTTGCCGTCGGTTATTTAGCGGGCCTGTCTGCCTCCATGCTCGTATCCCGTTTTTTCGTCAAAAAAGGCATCGTCAACCTCTGGGGCCTGACGGCCAAAAAGGAGGCCATCCAAAAAGGCGACTATGAAACACTGATGTTTGTCGCTTCTTACCTGATAGGGCTGGTGGTGATGGTGTCGGTGAATTATGGGATGAAGCGTTGGCGCGGGCAGGTGAAGGCGTAAGCTGCGGGGCTAAAATACGAAAAGCGCAGCCTCCTCTTAACTGCGCTTTTCGAAATTTAAATTCGTTAAAGACCTAACTATTCAAGCACCACTTTTTTGGTGGTAATGCCATTTTCACCTATCATTTCAATGCTGTAAAGCCCTGTTGCCAAGTTGCTTAAATCGAGCGGCACTTGGATTTCATCTGGCTGGATCCGGCGCTGCAGTAAAATCTTGCCCATCGGGCTGATCACGCGCAGCAAAGCTCCTGGTTCAAGGGTTCCTCCGACCTGGATTTGACCACTGCTCGGATTGGGAAATACACGCATTTCGGATGCGAATACGCGCATAGCATTTTGCTAAGTACAATGGGAGATACCCAAAAATTTATCAATTTTCTGTCCGCATTAACACACTCCGTGCAGGCGCTTAATTGAACAATGCTTCCTGGAATATCATCATTACAACGTTTTATATTTTCGAAATCAGGCGCAGATGAGCAATGGCGGTATTTCAAGGTGTTCTGTTTGTGTGTCGTTGCCCACGGGGTAGTCTCTGAAGACCAGGATGCGGAGCTTGGCGAGCTCGGCGATTAAGTTGCAGTCAATGGATGCGGTGAAGGTTTTGATGGTGATCATTCATTTCGTCCATGTTTTCTCATTATCCTCAGGCAAAGTCCGTTGTGTGCGCGGGGATTCAGGTTCGTAGTTTGAAGCGAGGAGGGTATGCTCTTTGTATTCACTTATTAAATCTTGAATTGATAAACTTTATTGAATTATTCCCAAATACAAAAGTAAGCCACAATTCCAAACTTCCAAATTGCCCACCAAGTACCACGCCTCGAAAACAAACAAAACCAATATATTTCCACCCAGTTATTCCCGCTTTTCAGTAATTTGCGCCATCTACAGGGTTAAATGACCTGATTGTCAGCTAATTACCTTCCAGAGTTTTCAAAAACGACTTACATCATCAATATGGCAAATTTCAAGCTTAAAGTGAACGGGAAAATGCGCGAGGTAGAAGTTGACCCTGCTACGCCGCTGCTGTGGGTACTCCGGGATCATTTGAACCTGGTCGGCACTAAATTCGGCTGCGGCATGGCCCAGTGCGGCGTCTGCACCGTGCACGTCGGGAAATTCCCGGCGCGATCCTGCGTAATGCCCGTATCGAGCATCGGCTCCCAGTCCATTACCACCATCGAAGGGCTCTCGGAAAACGGCGATCACCCGGTGCAAAAAGCCTGGCTTGAGCACGATGTTCCGCAATGTGGCTACTGCCAGGCAGGCCAGATAATGTCGGCAGCCGCCTTGTTGCAATCGAATAAAAACCCCAGCGACGCAGAAATTGACGCGGCCATGCACGGGAATATTTGTCGCTGCGGCACCTATACCCGCATCAAAAAAGCCATCAAAACTGCTGCCAAGCAATAAAACCCATCCACTATGACAACGTTTAAGACAAGTTATAATAGGCGCAGCTTCATAAAAACCTCGGCCCTTGCAAGCGGCGGTATGATGTTGGGCTTCAATTGGCTGGCTGGCTGTATGCCAAGCCGCCAGAAAGTGGGCACGCTGCCAAAAGAGTGGTTCGAAATCAACGGCTTTTTGAAAATCAGCGATACCGGGGTGGTCACCATCATGTCGCCCAATCCCGAGATCGGACAAAACGTGAAAACGTCGATGCCCATGATCGTGGCAGAAGAACTGGATGTAGATTGGCAACAAGTACTGGTGGAACAAGCACCGCTCAATACCCAACTGTTCTCAAGGCAGATAGCTGGTGGAAGCCAAGCGATCCGACAGGGCTGGAAGTCGCTGCGTATGGCGGGTGCCACCGCGCGGCAGATGCTCCAACAAGCAGCCGCCAATGCTTGGAGCGTTCCAATAGCAGAAGTTACCACCGAAAAAGGTGTGCTATACCATAAAAGCAGCGGAAAATCAGCAACCTATGGCGCTATGGCTTCTGCTGCGGCCCTGGTTCCTGTACCTGCGGAAGTGGCGCTAAAAGCCATTAAGGATTTTAAGATTATCGGCACCTCGCGCAAAAATGTGGACGCCCACAAAATTGTGACGGGCCAGCCGCTTTTTGGCCTGGATTATCACCGGGAAGGCATGCTCATTGCCATGATGGTGCATCCGCCAGCTTTTGGGCTGAAATTAAAGTCTTACGATGACAAGGAGGCTAAAGCCATGCCGGGTATCAAGTCCGTTTTTACCATTAAATCTTACGATGAAAAGGACGAGCGGCAATGGTGCGACATCAGCGCGTTTGCGGAACTGCTTGTCGTCGTCGGCAATAGCACCTGGGAGGTCATGCAAGCCAAAAAGGCGTTGAAAGTGGAATGGGAACCAATCGCCTCCCCTGGCGGATTGGAAAACAGCGACGACCATTTTGTTCAAATGGCAAAAAGAGCGACCCAGCCAGCTACTTTGCTTCGACAAGACGGCGACCCGGAAGCGGCTTTTAAACGTGCCGCAAAAGTGCTTGAGCGCAACTACTCCGCACCTTTCCTGGCGCACAATTGCATGGAGCCCATGAATTTCTTTGCAAATGTCACCGACGATTCTGCCGAGCTGGTGGGTCCAGTTCAAACGCCGGAATTCATGGAAAAGAGTGTTTCCGCGCGCCTGGGCCTTCCACTGGAAAAAATAGACATTCAAATGACCCGCATGGGGGGCGGTTTTGGCCGGCGGCTTTACGGCCACTTCCTGGTGGAAGCTGCCGTTATTTCACAAACCATAAAAGCACCTGTCAAGCTCATTTATTCCCGGGAAGATGACATGACATTCGGTTGCTACCGCCCGGCATATTATGTTACCTACCGGGCTGCGCTGGATGCCAACAACAACTTGATTGGCTTCCATGTAAAGGCCGGTGGAATTCCGGAAAGCCCCATCGCTGCCGACCGCTTTCCTGCAGGTGCAATAGATAATTACCTGGCTGAAGAATGGACACTCGATACCAATATCACTGTCGGCGCGTTTCGGGCACCTGCTTCTAATTTCATCGCGTCCGCGGAGCAATCATTTCTCGATGAAATCGCAGAGGCTGTTGGAAAAGACCCCATCGCTTTCCGCCTTGATCTGTTGAAACGGGCAAAAGAAAACCCAGTTGGAAAAAAGAACGACTACGATGCGGCCCGCTATGCTGGCGCGCTGGAACTGGTACGCGATAAATCAGGCTGGACTGGAAAGAAAACTGGGGCGCACAGGGGCGTTGCCGCCTATTTCTGCCACAACTCTTATGTGGCCATTGTCCTCGACGTTGAGATGGAAAAAAACAAACCCATCGTGAAAAAAGTTGTTTGCGCGGTCGATTGTGGTATTGTCATCAATCCGGATGCTGCTGCAAACCTGACAGAGGGGGGTATGGTCGACGGGATTGGTCACGCTTTGTACAGCGGGTTGACGTTTAAAGAAGGGATTCCACAACAAAGCAATTTCCACGAATATCGCCTGATCCGTCACGGCGAGGCACCAAAAGTCATTGATGTCCATTTTGTCAAAAACGACATCGATCCGACCGGACTTGGTGAGCCGCCCTTTCCGCCAGTTTTTGGTGCAATGGCCAATGCCTTGTATCAAGCAACGGGGAAACGATATTACAACCAGCCGTTTTTTCCGGAAACAACTTGATGTTGAATTTGATAGTTTGATAATGAGATAATTTGATAATTGTGCCAGTGCTTAGGCATTTAGCTGGCTCTGGACTTAAGCAGGGCGTGGTTTGGTTATTTTGCCCCGTATTTACAAACTCAATTTCACGAATGAACAAAGAACTGGAAGCTATTCTGGCAGCCTACGAGGAAATGAAGACACAAGGATTGTCCTGCGTACTCGCAACCCTCGTGCATGTAGAAGGCTCTTCCTACCGCCAAGCTGGTGCCCGGATGCTCGTTTCAGAAAATGGCATGATGACGGGCTCCATTAGTGGCGGGTGTCTCGAAGGCGATGCTTTGAAAAAAGCCATGCTGGCGCTGTTTCAGGGACAAAACAAATTGGTGACCTACGATACCAACGACGAAGATGATGCGGTACTGGGGGCGCAACTTGGCTGCAACGGTGTGGTACAAGTGCTCTTCGAGCCGCTGCGCTACAAGCAACCAGACAACCCGGTAGACCTGCTTAGGAATGCTATTTCGAAAGATCAACCCTGTGTCATTGTCACTGCTTTTAACCTTGAAAAAAATAAATATCAGCCTGGCACGATCTTGTGTATTGACTCGGAGTTGAATAGGACTGGTAACGTAGAAAATACTGACCTATTAAGTGCGCTTCAAACTGATGCCGCCCAGGCCCTTAGCACTGCTAGTTCCAGTTTTAGTGAATATCACTTGTCGGGGGAAACCCAGCACGCTTTTATACAGGTGTACACGCCGCCACCAGCGCTTATTTTGATCGGTGCTGGAAACGATGCACAGGTGCTGGCGAAAATGGCTGATATGTTGGGCTGGAAAGTCACGGTAGCAGATGGTCGCCCCAGCTATGCCAGCCCGCTGCGCTTCGCAGAGACTTGTTCGGTGCTTGTCGCCCGCCCGGAAACACTGCTGAGCCAACTTCATATTGACCATCGTACCGCAGTCGTGCTGATGACCCATAATTACCAGTACGACCTTTCCGTGCTGAAGCTGCTTTTGTTTCATCCCGAAATCCCATACATCGGCATTTTGGGACCTCAGAAGCGATACCGGAGAATGCTGGAGGAAATGGCGGCTGCTGGTCTGGCTGTTTCGGCGGCGCAAAAGGCACAAGTGTACGCACCCATGGGCTTAGATTTGGGGGGAGAAAACGCTGCGGAAATCGGACTTTCGGTGCTGGCTGAAATACAAGCTGTCTTGAATGGCACTGCCGGAGGGCACCTCAAGGCACGCAATGGCCCCATTCACGACAGATCGAATGCCGGCTTTAAGGTCAGGCAAGTTGATAAGGCATGGGAAACATAGGGCTGGTGGTGCTGGCGGCTGGGGCTTCCCGCAGACTTGGGACACCCAAACAATTGCTGTCGTTTCAGCAAAAGCCATTGCTGCAGCATGTCTTGGATCAAACCCAGGAGTACACTTTTTCCACCAAGGTTTTGGTTTTGGGTGCGTTTGCTGAACAAATCCTTGAGTCGGTTGACCCAATTTCTTTTCATGTGATAATTAACGAACAATGGGCAGCAGGAATGGCCTCTAGCCTTCGCGCAGGTGTAATGCAAGCCCTGGTCGATTGCCCAATGCTTGAGCACTTGCTTTTTTTGCTTTCCGATCAACCTTTCGTTTCAAGTGAATTGATTCAATCGCTTATCACAACGCACATACAACACGACAAACTAATTACTGCCTGCCGCTATCAGGGGCAACTTGGGGTGCCCGCTATCTTTGAAAAAAGCCTGTTCCCGGAGCTACTACAATTGCAGGGCGATCGGGGCGCCAATGCTTTGATCCAGGCCTATGGAGATCGGGTGGGGGAGGTGGCCTTTAAGTTGGGTAGCTTTGATGTGGATACGGAGGAGGATTATAGGAGGTTAGGAAATATTTGAAGGGAATTGGCGAATTGAATTTGTTTTGACATCGTCAATGTTAATCACTGAGCTGGTGCTGAATGTCCCAGCTGAGCGGTACAATTGTATTAAAGATACCGTTCCGCTGGAACGGGTGCAATATTCTTTGGCGTTTCTACAAAGGTATGGTCCCGATGGGACCTGGTACAATGGCCGAATCAAATAGCTGGCGTTTGATGGTTGAAACACCTTAACATTGATTTGGTGCGTAATCCAGGATTTCCTTAATTTTGGACGCAAATAATTCCTTCCATATAACTACGCCATGGAAATCAGAACCAAACACACCTATGCTGTTGCGATTTATGAATTTGCCAAAAATGTTCTGGTCGAATGCCCGAAATGTGGCGGCAAAGCCCTCGTGCAGGTGGCTGATTCAAAGCCCTTAGCGCCTGAAATTAGCTATATCAAGGTCGTATGCTCCGGTTGTGGCCACAACAAAACGCTCGAAAATATCTCCAAACGCCTTGATCCAAAACAAAAAAGTGGCAATGTCTTGATTTATGGAGCGCCCATTGACCCCTATTTCCACTTGCCCGTTTGGTTGCAAACCGAGTTTTCGGGCGAGATTTTGTGGGCGTACAATCTGGAGCACCTGCATTTTTTGGCCGAACATGTAGGCGCAAAACTTCGCGAACGCGGCGGTGCAAATCGTCCCCGCAGCATCGGCTCGCGGCTGCCGCGTTGGATGACTTCGGCAAGCAATCGGGAGTCGGTTTTGCAAGCGATAGAGAAACTGAAAGAAAAATAGCTTATCATAAAGCTTGTCTATTATTTCATAAAAACAATCAATAATCATTATCGCTACTTCTTTGTAAATTTGAGCTTCTAACTGAATTAAATTTTCAAAAAAAATGGAAAATAATAACCAAACGAGCCTAGCAGTAAATGATTCAAGCAGATGCCCGTTTACGAGTGGCGCACTACAGAAAAGCGCTGGCGGCGGTGCCAGAAACCGAGACTGGTGGCCCAATCAATTGAACTTGAACATATTGCGCCAACATTCCGAACTGTCCAATCCAATGGGCAAGTCGTTTGACTATGCCAAGGAGTTCAATACCCTCAACCTGGATGCCGTAAAAAAAGACATCGTCGACTCAATGACCAAGTCCCAGGACTGGTGGCCAGCCGATTACGGGCACTATGGGCCATTCTTCATCCGTATGGCATGGCACAGCGCAGGCACTTACCGCATCGCCGATGGTCGCGGTGGCGGCGGCTTCGGCACCCAGCGCTTTGCACCCCTTAACAGTTGGCCCGACAACGTGAACCTCGACAAGGCGCGTCTGCTGTTATGGCCAATCAAACAGAAATACGGCCGAAAACTGTCCTGGGCAGACCTCATGATCCTCACGGGCAACTGCGCCCTGGAGTCAATGGGCTTCAAGACCTTTGGTTTCGCTGGCGGTCGCGCCGATGTTTGGGAACCCGCAGAAGATATTTACTGGGGTGCTGAAGGCGAGTGGCTGGGCGACAAGCGGTATTCAGGGAAACGCGAACTGGAAAATCCACTCGGTGCCGTTCAAATGGGCTTGATCTATGTAAACCCGGAAGGGCCCAACGGAAACCCTGACCCAATCGATGCTGCCCATGACATCCGCGAGACCTTTGCGCGCATGGCGATGAACGACGAAGAAACGGTGGCGCTTATCGCTGGCGGACACTCTTTCGGCAAAACCCACGGTGCGGCTGACCCAAAAAAGTATGTTGGTACAGAACCAGAAGGCTCGGGCATCGAAGCGCAAAGCCTGGGCTGGAAAAACAGTTTTGGCAGCGGCAAGGGCGGCGACACCATTTCCAGCGGCCTTGAGGGTGCATGGACCACCACGCCAACCAAGTGGAGCAATAACTACTTCGAGAACCTGTTCAACTACGAATGGGAATTGACCAAAAGCCCGGCCGGAGCTCATCAGTGGAAACCAAAGGACAACGCAGGTGCTGGCTCGGTGCCGGATGCCCACGATCCAGCAAAACGGCATGCGCCCTTCATGCTGACAACGGACCTTTCCCTGAGAATGGATCCTGCCTACGAGAAAATTTCACGGCACTTTTTTGAGCATCCCGATGAATTTGCAGACGCATTCGCACGGGCCTGGTTCAAACTGACCCACCGCGATATGGGCCCACGTGCCCGCTACCTCGGTGCTGAGGTGCCAGCAGAAATACTGATCTGGCAAGACCCTGTTCCGGAAGTTACACACCAATTGATTGATGCTCAGGATATTGCTGCGCTTAAGTCAACCATACAGGCTTCAGGATTGTCTGTGTCTCAACTGGTATATACCGCTTGGGCTTCAGCCTCCACATTCCGCGGCTCCGACAAACGCGGTGGCGCCAACGGTGCCCGCATTCGCCTGGCACCACAGAAAGATTGGGAAGTTAACCAACCAGCCCAACTGGCCACCGTGCTGGAGAAACTGGAGGGCATTCAAAAAGCTTTTAACGCCGCACAATCAGGTGGTAAAATGGTTTCTATGGCTGATTTGATCGTGCTGGGCGGATGCGCCGGCGTTGAACAAGCTGCAAAAAATGCAGGCCATCAAGTGACGGTTCCTTTCCGCCCTGGTCGCGCCGATACCAGTCAGGAACAAACGGATGTTGCCTCCTTCGCAGCACTAGAGCCTGCTGCCGACGGGTTCCGCAACTACTTGAAGCCCCACCACCGGGCTTCAGCAGAGGAAATGCTGGTGGACAGGGCGCAATTACTAACCCTAACCGCACCAGAAATGACGGTACTGGTTGGTGGCATGCGGGTATTGAATACGAATTTCAACCATACCCAGCATGGTGTCTTCACCAAGCGCCCTGAATCGCTCAGCAATGACTTTTTCGTCAACCTGCTCGACATGGGTACTACATGGAAGGCGGTTTCTGAATCGGAGGATGTGTTTGAGGGCCTTGATCGTGCTTCAGGCGCCATCAAGTGGACGGGCACCCGTATCGACCTTATCTTTGGCTCCAACTCGGAGTTGCGGGCGCTTGCCGAAGTGTACGGCTGTGTGGATGGTGAAGCGCAGTTTGTAGAGGATTTTGTTGCGGCTTGGGGGAAGGTGATGGAGTTGGATCGGTTTGATTTGAAGTGAGCTTAGGGTTCCGCTAAATTATAGAGGGTCTTCATCTGAAATGCTGTTTTTGGGCGATCAAGATGAAGACCCTTTTGTTTTCTGCTGTTACGTAATCGCAATAAATTCCGAGAGTCTCGAAACTGCGCTTTTCACACTAACCCGTATGATACCTTTCAGGATATCGACTGGTGTCGTCGTAACGCCAAGTTCTACTTCGATACTAGATGCGTTCCTTCAAAACAGGTATTCATCACTTGGAAATGAGAACGTATTTCATAGAGGAATTTTTTGGGAAGGACTCGCCACAAAAGGTAGCAGCGATAAAAGTTCAACTTGAGCGACCCGAAGGCATCGTTTTTTTAGAAAACGGAGGAGACAAAGAAGAAGTGATGATTATAAATGAAAACAACCAAGCTGTGGTAAAACGGCTCGTTTTTTTACATAAGGATTCCCAGCAGAACGATCAGACGTTTGAACTTTGGCAGGAATCGGATGGTACCCGGCGCTTATTTGAGCTTGCCCCCGGCCTGTTCAAAGCTGTTTATACAGCATGTGTTGTCATGGTAGATGAAATCGAAAACAATATACAGGTGCTCTGCCAAAATATTGCTGGTGTTCCCCAAAGGAAGCTTTACGGGGTGAGACCTTTGTCAATTTTTAATTATTCCGTGTAGCCTGCCGGGTATACCCGATAAATGCGGGCACTTAAGTTGGCACCGGAACTGCCGAATTGGGGAAGGCGCTTTTTTCCTGGATGTAAACACCCGGCGTTGCAAAAATCTTTGCCATGATTGTTTTTGTTTGGGTTGATGTTTGTATGCCCCTCGCGATCCATGCGAGGCTTGGTTGCAAATAAAGTCAACTGAAAGTAAATGTAGACAAATGTGGTGCATGTGTAAAGGATGCAGGTAATTTGGTGGTTTTTGGTCTGTGATTTGATCTTTTTTGTATTTCAAAAACCCAAAATCCCAAAATAAACCACTCCGATTTCTAAATTTAAAAAACTCCCCTTATATTTACAGCGAAAATTCGCTAACTTTGCAGCTCAACCAATTTTATACTACATTATGTCAGCAGTAATAGCCAACAACGATGTCCTGACCGGCGGTCAATTCCTCATCCGTGAAAGCCGTCCGGAGGATGTGTTTATCCCCGAAGAATTCAACGAAGAACAGTTGATGATCAAACAGATGGCCGAGGACTTTCTCAAAAATGAGATCGACCCAAACCGCGAAAAAATTGAAAAGCAAGAGCCGGGACTTACCCCATCCTTGCTTCAAAAGATGGGCGAACTCGGTCTGTTGGGTGCCCACATGCCCACAGAATATGGCGGCATGGAGCTGGACACGAACACGAACACCATTATTTCCGATGTATTTGGATCAATGGGTTCTTTTAGTGTGCCTTTTGCCGCCCATACGGGTATCGGGATGTTGCCCATTTTATACTTCGGGACTGATGCCCAAAAACAACAATTCTTGCCGAAGCTGATCACGGGCGAACTGAAAGCCGCCTATTGCCTCACCGAACCAGGCTCGGGCTCTGATGCACTCAATGCCAAAACCCGCGCCGACCTGAGTGCTGATGGCAGCCATTACCTGGTTAACGGCCAGAAAATGTGGATTTCCAACGCTGGCTTTGCCGACATCTTTATCGTGTTCGCAAAAGTTGATGGTGATAAGTTTACAGGATTTGTCGTGGACGCGAAGTCGCCCGGCATCACCCTTGGCAATGAAGAAGACAAACTCGGCATCAAAGGCTCTTCTACCCGCCAAGTGTTTTTTGAAAACGTAAAAGTACCCGCTGAAAACGTGCTGGGCGATGTGGGCAAAGGCCACCTCATTGCCTTTAACGCCTTGAATATCGGCCGCTTCAAATTGGGCGTAATGTGTATTGGCGGAAACAAAGCCGTAGTGAAGATGGCGGCTACTTATGCCAATGAACGCCACCAATTTGGTCAGCCCATCGGCAACTTCGGTGCCATCAAGTATAAGATCGCTGAAATGGCCATCCGCAATTTTGCCGCGGAAAGCGCCTCATACCGCTGCTCCCAGTTGATGCAAGACAAAAAAGCCGCTGAATCCGAGGCGGGCAAGTCCTTTGGACAAGCTACCCTGGAATCCGCAGAAGAATACGCCATCGAATGCTCCATCCTCAAAGTGCTTGGCTCCGAAGTCACCGATTACTGCGTGGATGAAAACGTACAGATCCACGGCGGCATCGGTTTCAGCGAAGAATATCCCGCTGCCCGCGCCTACCGCGACAGCCGTATCAACCGCATCTACGAAGGCACCAATGAAATCAACCGCCTGCTGATGGTCGATCAGTTGTTTAAACGCGCGCTGAAAGGAGAATTGGACATTGTTGGCCCAGCCTGGGCCGTCCAAAAGGAACTGACCGCCATGCCTTCCTTCGAAAAGCTAGAAGGCGATTACGCAGAAGAAACCAAAGCCATCACCGATTTCAAAAAGATCATCCTGATGACGGCCGGCGGTGCTGCTAAAATGCAGATGGACGGCAAGCTCAACCTAAAAGAGGAACAAGAACTGCTGATGAATTGCGCAGACATGCTCATCGACCTATTTTCGGCTGAGTCCATGCTGCTGCGGGTGAAAAAACTCACAACCATGGAGAAACCACAGGCACAGGAAGTGTACGATGCTATGTTGCAGGTGTATATCCATGATGCCACCGCGCGCATGAGCAAAAACGCTACCGATGCCATCGCCTCTTTTGCAGAAGGTGATTTGCTCAAGACTTTCTTGCTGGGCTTGAAACGTTTTGTGAAATACCCGCCAGTGAATGTGAAGGAAAAGCGGAGGTTGGTTGCGGATGTGGTGCTGAAGAACGGAGGATGGTGCTTCTAGGCCAATGCCGTTGGTACATACTCTTCGCTTTTGGCGAGCATCAACATGGAAATTAAAGCGGAACAACTGCTTTGCCGATTGATTCCATCTAACACGGAACGCCCAATATCAAAGTAGTCGCGCCACTAGGTCATACCCTGCCACCAAACAACTGCATTTTGCCCAAACCTCCTCCCCAACCCCGTCGCCACCGCCTCCAAAATCCCCGCAGCACAAAACCCATGCTCCACCGGCCAGGATCCATCATGACTGATATTCCTGGCCGTTAGCAGTAGGGTAGTGCGGCCTAGCAACTCCTCCTTCAGAGCCTTGTTGCGCTTCATATTTTCTTTTTCGTCCAACATTTGTGAAAAAGGATTGCTGGCCGTAATGATGACAAAGTTTCCAATATTTTCCTGGTGCAGAAAATTAATAAAAGCAGATTCTGTGCTGCCAATCGTGACAAAACTGCCGTTTTCATCTGGCCAGCCTATCCAATATTGCGTAGACATATAGGCCGCCAGCAGCCGTTGGTCGAGTGCTGCGGTAGAATCTTCTAGCATTCTTATGATTACGCTGGGTTTTGACATACTTTTGCGCGCCTTTTGGAGTGATGTAACCCAAACACTTGGTATTCAGGCATAAAATATAATGGAAGAGAAACAGAACAAATTTACAACGATGATCGGCATGGGGCTGATCTTTTTGCTCTTATACCTGTGGATGCAAACTTCTGCACCGCCGACTCAAACGCCGGAAGAGCAGGCTACTACCACCCAGACTGATACCCAGGCCACCCAAACACAACAGCCAGTCAACCAATCGCCGGTACCCAATCAGGCAGCCATAACGGCATCCTCCGCTGATGCACTGAATGCTGTGGCCGTGGCACAATACGGCGTTTTTGCCGGTGCTGCTACCGGCACGGAGCAAATGGAAGTACTGGAAAACGATTTGGTACGCATCACTTTTAGCAGTAAAGGTGGCCGTATCAAGGAAGTTGTGGTCAAGAAGTTTGAAAAGATCAACACGGATTCTGTCGGGAATGACAAGCATTCACCACTGCGTTTGCTGGAAGATGAAAAGAACGTTTTTAGCTATGAACTGCCTGTCAATGGTGTGGTTAACGGCAAGGTAAATACCAGCGACTTGTATTTCAATACGGTCAAAAACGGTAATACCATCACATTTCAAGCCGATGCAGGCAACGGCATGTATTTCGAGCAGTCCTACACCCTGAGTCCCGACAATTACAAACTGGACTATAAAATTGGCGGCAATGGGCTGAATCAGATCCTTTCGCAAAACCAGTTGCGCTTTGTTTGGCACAACTACCTCGATAAACTGGAGCGCAACCAAACCTACGAGCGCACCATGTCGTCGGTGTATTTCAAAGTGGCCGATAAATCGAGCGATTATTGCAATTGCCGCGAAGACGATGTGAAAAGCCTGGGCGACAAACAACTCAAATGGTTCGCACACAGCAACCAGTTTTTCAATACAGCCATTATTGCCCAGGATTTTGCATTCACGGATTTTGTGGGTGAAACGAAGGTGTTTAGCCCAGCAGAAGCTGATTTGAAACTTTTGAAAACATCGGCATTGGTGACCCTGAACAACGGGGCGGCCAACATGACGATTTATACCGGTCCCAACGAATTTGAGCGCCTGAAAAAAGAAGGCAACTCCTTACAAGATATCATCCCCTTCGGTGCCAGTGTGTTTGGTGCCATTAACCGTCGGATCATCCATCCTATCCTAGACCTTTTGTCGATGTTGTTCAGCAACAAGGGGATTGTTATTCTGATGCTGACGTTGTTGGTAAAGCTTATTGTGTACCCATTGACGTACAAAATGGTGCTCAGCCAGCAGAAAATGGCGGCCTTGAAGCCTAGGATTGATGCGTTAAAGAAAAAATTCGGCGACGACCAGCAGGCCATGAGCATGGAAACCATGAAGCTCTACAGTGAGTTCCGGGTGAATCCACTGGGTGGCTGCTTGCCGATCTTCCTGCAAATGCCGATCTGGTTCTCCCTCTACCGCTTTTTCCCGGCGGCCATCGAATTCCGACAACACAGCTTCCTCTGGGCGACCGACTTGTCGAGCTTCGACAGCATCATGCAGTTGCCTTTTGAATTGCCTTTTGGCGCAGGTAGTCACCTGAGCTTGTTCACCATCATCTGGGTGGTGACAACGTTGTGGTACACCTGGTATTCCATGAAACAAATGGATTCCACCAACATGCAAAACGATCAAATGAAGGTGATGAAGTACATGCAATACACCATGCCGGTGTTCTTCATGTTTTTCTTCAACTCCTTTGCTTCGGGTCTCACGCTCTACCTCTGTTTCAGCAATATCCTCAACATCCTTCAAACGGTAGTGACCAAAGAGTATCTGATCGACAAAGATAAGATCATGCTGGGATTGGAAGCCAACCGCAACAAGCCCAAAAAGACGGGCGGCTGGCGGCAGAAATTTGAAGAAACAATGAAGGAGCAGCAGCGCGTGCAAGCGGAGAAAGAGAAGCAACAAGGAGCGGGGAAGAAGAAGAAATAAGCTCTCATTTTGATAAATCTACTGTCCGACACCGTTACCAAGCCTACTCCTGGCATGCTGGAAGCCATGGTGGCCGCTGAAGTGGGCGACGATGTTTTCCGCGAAGACCCTACTGTCAATGCGCTGGAAGCCAAAGCTGCTGCCTTGTTTGGCCATGAAGCTGCCTTGTTCTGCCCCAGCGGCACCATGACCAACCAGATTGCCCTCAAGGTGCATACCCGGCCTTTGGATGAGGTGATTTGTGATGAAATGAGCCATATTTACCAATACGAGGTAGGGGGCTACGCTTTTCATTCAGGTATTGGTGTCAATCTCTTACATGGGGAAAATGGCATTGTGACGGCAGAAATGGTGGAAAAAGCCATTAAACCGGAATACGACTGGTTGCCGCGCAGCACCCTGGTGGTGTTGGAAAACACCTGCAACAAAGGCGGAGGCAGCATTTATCCGATGGAAAATATCTGGGCAATCCGGCAAGTTTGCAGCAAACACAAGATGGCCCTGCACCTCGATGGGGCAAGGATTTTTAATGCTTTGGCTGAAACGGGGGATGCCCCGCAAAGTATAGGTGCTGCATTTGACAGCGTCTCCATTTGCCTCAGCAAAGGATTGGGAGCGCCAGTAGGCTCTTTGCTCATTGGCAACAAAGCATTTGTCGCAGCTGCCCGACGCGTGCGCAAAGTGATGGGCGGCGGTATGCGCCAAGCTGGATTTCTCGCCGCTGCAGGCATTTACGCGCTCAACAACCATGTGGAGCGTTTGCGCGACGACCACGACAATGCGCGACGACTGGCCACAGCCTTGAGCGAACTAGGGTATGTTTCCAATATAAGACCAGTGCAGACCAATATCGTGATATTTGATTTGCTGCCTCCTGCAACGACGACGCTTTTCCTGGCGTATTTGCTGGAAAATGGGGTGAAGGCTACAGCGTTTGGGCCTAATACCATTCGTTTTGTCACGCATTTGGATGTGACGGATGAGATGGTGGGTAGGGCGATTGAGGTGCTGCAGGGGTTTTGAAAATGTGATAATTCGATAATGTGATAATTAGGCCAGCTCCAGAATCTACGGGAAAACAATCGAGTATTTGCCTCCATTAATATGAATTATCCCTTATTTTTCCAAGACTTGTCATTTCGAGCGAAGTTGAGAAAACTACAGAAGCCTTAGTTCCTAAAAACCTGCCCAAATCTCCCCTTAAATTCCTTACTTTTGCCCCCCTTTTAGCAAAACAAAGCCCAACGCGAACGTTCAACGAACAACGATCAACGAACAACTATCAACGACCTCCACGCTTGTCAAATTTCCTTACAGAACTCAAACGCCGCCGCACCTTCGCCATTGTCGCCCACCCAGACGCAGGCAAAACCACCCTGACGGAAAAACTCCTGCTTTTTGGGGGGGCTATCCAGACTGCCGGTGCTGTAAAAAGTAATAAAATCAAAAAAAGCACGGTCTCCGATTTCATGGAAATCGAGCGCCAAAGGGGTATTTCTGTCAGTACTTCTGTGATGGGGTTCGAATACAGAAACTTGCAAATCAACATCCTGGATACGCCTGGCCACGAAGACTTTGCGGAAGATACCTACCGTACGTTGACGGCGGTCGACTCGGCTATTGTGGTGGTGGATGTGGCCAATGGGGTAGAAAAGCAAACAGAAAAGCTCACCAAAGTCTGCCGGATGCGCGATACGCCCATCATCTTTTTTGTCAATAAATTGGATAGGGAAGGCCACGATGCTTTTGATTTGCTCGATGAAATTGAGCAGAAGTTGGACGTGAAAGTGCGCCCGCTTTCCTGGCCCATCGGTATGGGACAACGATTTAAGGGTGTTTACAACCTCTACGAAAAGAAGCTGGTGTTGTTCCATTCCCATGGCAAGCAGGATGAGGAGGAGATTATTGTACTGAAAGACCTCTCTAGCGCCGAATTGGAAAAACATGTGGGTGAAAGCGCTGCACGTGAATTGCGCAATGACGTAGAGATAATTGAAACAGTTTACCCGGAATTTGACAAAGAAGACTACCGT
>Ga0105046_10000711_pt1 | contig 48300 bp, 43 predicted proteins | sample MAT03_FD_78385 | JGI IMG/M metagenome (GOLD analysis project Ga0105046, IMG submission 78385) | Freshwater microbial communities from Lake Fryxell liftoff mats and glacier meltwater in Antarctica - MAT-03 (megahit assembly) | ecosystem: Environmental > Aquatic > Freshwater > Ice > Liftoff... | reverse complement strand
TCGAACGTTGCGTATACGACGAGCAACCCGCCGAAGATGCCGCGCGCGAGCTTGGGCTAACCCCGGCAGCCGTTCGGACGCGGTTGCTGCGCGCACGCACCCAACTGGAATCCATGTTGCGCCCTGCCAACGAGTTCCAAAGGGCGGCGTAAACATGTCTCGTATTCGCAACACAGTTGTCGCAGTCGCGATGTTGGCGCTTCTTGATACCTCGATGGGTTTTGGTGACACGGCGAAAGAAAACGCGGCGAAAGCCTATCAGTCGGGTCGCGATGCTACCGACATCAAAGTACGCAGGACTCACTTTGTACACGGCATGAAATTGGCGCGGGAGATCCTGTCCCGAGACCAAACCTCGGCTGAGGGATTGTTCTGGCTGGCCGTCAACATGGGAGCCGAAGCGATCGACCGTGGAAAAATGGCCGCCTTGCCGGTCGTTCCTGAAATGGAGAAGCTGCTGCTCAAAGCCTTCCAAGCTGATCCGAAATACGAACACGGAGGTGCTGCCCGTGTACTCGGACGATTGTATCACCAGGCGCCCGCCGTGATCTCGGTCGGTTCCGACGACAAGGCCCGAATCTACCTGAAGGCAGCGCTCGACATCGCGCCGGAGCATCCGGGAAACCTGGCATTTTCGGCAGATTTCCTCCTCGACATCGACGACAAAGAGAAGGCCGCTCGGAAACTCGCCGAGAAATGCATCGCAGTTCTCGACAAACAAGACTTTGGCAGCGACGAAACCGAGTGGCGAGCGATCGCACAAGAAGTGATCGAGGATACCGATTGAATTCTCATCACACATACGACGCGGACGTGATCGTCGTTGGGGGCGGACTTGCCGGCGGACTTTGCGTTCTTGCCCTGACAGAGCACGCGCCTTCCTTGCGAGTTTTGCTTGTGGAGGGCAACGCAGACCTTTCGGGGAACCACACCTGGTGTTGCCACAAAAGCGACATTGAGATGGTGCTCGAAACCACCGCACCTTCCTGGTTTAAACGCATCCTGAGCCATCAATGGACCGGCTACGTCGTACGTTTTCCGAACTTCGACCGACAAATCGATGGAGAATACTTCTGTATCACATCGGAGCGTTTGCGGGCGGCCCTTGTTGCCAACCATGCACAAAACGCACTGGATCTCGCGCTGGGAGATCCCGCAACGTCTGTTCAGAAAGCCAGCGTGACGCTGGCATCGGGACGCGCACTGTCGGCGCCCCTCGTGATCGACGCACGCGGCATGGCGGGGGCCTCATTCGGCACCGGAACTGGATTTCAAAAGTTCCTGGGTTGGGAAATCGAGGTCATCGATCAGCCACATCCATTTGGGGATTGTCCGTTGCTGATGGATGCGTCGGTTGAACAAGCAGACGGGTACCGCTTCGTTTACACCCTGCCCTTCTCAAGCCATCGGCTTCTTGTCGAAGACACCTATTTCTCGCAGAACCCACGCCTCGACGAGGAGCATATCCGCGTGAGACTTCGGCACTATCTTTCGTCACACGGCGTGAGCGATTTCCGAATCATCCGGGAAGAGCGCGGTGTGTTGCCGATGCCCTGGCGTGAGCGGGAGCGCGCGAAAGACCATGATGCCGTCACCATTGGATACCGCGGCGGATTCTTCCATCCCGCAACCGGATACTCACTCGGACAGGCGGTGGCGGTGGCCGAACACATCGGTCAGGCGTCGGCCGGTGTGCAGCGCGATATGATTGCGCCGGCAGTTCACAACGCGGTCAACACACTCAGAACCGAACTCGCGAGCGATGCAGCGTTTGCCCGCAAGCTGAACTTCTTGGCCTTTGTGGCGGCGCGTGCCCGGGGATTGCGGGGCCTGGTTTTTTCACGCGTCTATCAAATGTCTGAGTCCTTTCTGCGTCGCTTTTACGCAGCACGGTTGACGCGGCGCGATCGACTTGCGTTGCTGGCCAGAACCGCCCGATTGCCATTGTTCTCATCCCATGAACCGCAGCCCCTTCGAAGAGGAGAACCAGCATGAACGCGATTCACCCCAATACCATGGCAAGAGAGACCCGATCGGACTGGTACCGATTTTTGGATGAACAAAAAAATGCGTTGCTGACCGGTAATCGCAACACTCTTACTGCGACATTGCCGACGCCATACTGGGAAAAATCTTTACTCGCGCCTGTTCGTGAAATCCTGTCTCGGCCGGGCAAGGGTTTTCGGGCGCGACTGGTGCAGGCAGGCTCGGCGCTGGTTGATCCCGAACACAACATTCCCGACGCAGCCATCGCCATCGTCGAATTGTTGCATGCGGGATCTCTCATCATCGACGACATCGAAGACGGCTCGGCAACCCGAAGAGGCGGCCCTTCCATGCATGTGCTCTTCGGAATACCTACCGCGTTGAATTCGGGCAACTGGATGTATTTCGTCGCACTCGAACAAATTGAACGCCTGGCATTGGATCCCGGTCGAACCTTACAACTTTACCGCCGGGTCAACCAAACCATGATGGATTGTCACCGCGGACAGGCGCTTGATCTGGGCCTGCAAATAGGCAATGTGCGACATGCCGATTTGCCGATAGCGGTCGCCGAAACCACGCGACTAAAGACGGGTGCACTGGCAGCCCTGGCTCCGGCAATTGGGGCCATCTCTGCTGGTGCAACACCCGCACAGGTGCAAGAGGTAACTGTCTTTGGCGAGGCACTTGGCGTCGCGTTGCAACAGCTCGACGATCTCGGAAACCTGGCGACGACAGCCGGTGACAAACAACACGAAGATCTGCTGAACGGTCGCATAACCTGGCCTTGGGCCTGGGCCGCCGAAGCGCTGACGCCCTGGCAGTTCGCACAACTTGAACGAAATGCGAGAGCGTTGATGGAACAACCAGCGGCCACCGCAAGAGATGCAACCGCACTTGCGCAGCGACTGAGTGACATTGCGGGACCGCATCGCAGAGTAAGAATTTCGACGGAGCTCGCACGCGCCCTTGAAAGGCTGAGTCAAACTTTTGGCGGCAGCGCGGTCATCGCATCACTGCAAAACGACATCCGAAAACTGGAGAAAAGCTATGGTTAACGCAAAACGAGCGGCCGTGGTTGGCAGCGGATTCGGCGGCATTGCCGCTGCGATTCGATTGCAAGCATCGGGAATACAGACGGTGCTGTTCGAAGCACGCGATCTTCCGGGAGGCAGAGCCTATGTCTACAAACAAGAAGGTTTTACCTTCGATGCGGGGCCCACGGTGATCACGGCGCCTCAGTGTATAGACGAGTTGTTTACAAGCTCAGGTCGGGAGATGAAGGACTACGTGGAACTGCTTCCGGTCCATCCGTTCTACCGTTTGATTTGGGAGAACGGTACGATCATCAACTACGACGCCGTTGATGGCCTGATGGAGAAGGAAGTTCTGCGAGTTTCGCCCGGCGACATCGACGGCTACCAAAAGTTTCTCGAATACTCGCGCAAGGTATACGTGGCTGGGTATGAAAAGCTAGCCGCCGAACCCTTTTTGCGCTTTACCGACATGGTGCGAACCGCGCCCGCGCTCGCCCGACTGCGAGCCGATCGCTCGGTCTACGACACCGTGTCTCGATTCGTCAAAAACGAGCATCTTCGGCAGGCGCTGTCGTTCCACGCGCTTCTGGTCGGCGGGAACCCCTTCTCGACAAGTGCGATCTACACCCTCATCCACCACCTCGAACGCAAGTGGGGCGTGTTCTTCCCGCGTGGTGGAACCGGCGCCCTCGTTCAGGGATTGATACGCCTTTTTCAGGATCTGGGAGGTGAAGTTCGCCTATCCACTGCGGTCCAACGCATTCGGGTAGAAACCCGAAACGGTGCCACGGTTCACAAAGTCGAGACGAAAGAGAACCCCAACGAGTCGTTCGACATGGTCGTATCAAATGCGGATCTGCATCACACTTACTCACGTCTTTATCAACAGGAAGAAAGCGCGAAGAAGCAGGTACGCAAGCTGGAGAAGATGGACTGGTCGATGTCGCTTTTTGTCCTGTACTTCGGGACGGATAGAAAGTACCCGGACTTGGCCCACCACACAGTATTGTTTGGACCACGCTATCGAGAGTTGCTTGACGAGGTCTTTGGCGGGTCGACGTTGCCCGAAGACTTTTCACTTTACCTGCACGCACCGACCGTAACGGATCCTTCCCTCGCGCCCGCTGGACATGAGGCCTTTTACGTTCTCGCGCCCGTTCCTCACCTTGGCCACGCGGCGCTGGACTGGAATGCCATTGGACCAGCGTATGCACAGAAAGTTTTGACCTATCTGGAACGCGTCTTGCCGAACCTGCGGCAACATGTGGTCACGCAGCGGATCTTCACACCGAACGACTTTCAATCCGAGCTCAACGCATTCCACGGTTCTGCGTTCTCGGTTTCGCCTCGCCTTACGCAAAGCGCATACTTCAGACCGCACAACCGGGATAGCCACATTCCGGGTCTCTACATTGTTGGGGCGGGAACGCATCCCGGCGCAGGTGTTCCAGGGGTAATCAACTCGGCCAAAGCCACAGTTTCAACCATTCTTTCCGATTACTCAGAAGGACGGGCCGCGTGAATCCCGCGGCCTTGACAGGGAACACCCTGGCGGTGGGAGCGCGTGATTCGCAAGACGAAACGATTGCGGTCGGTAGAACCCAGGCCCGCGCCATCCTCGGGGCGGGCTCGAAAAGCTTTGCGCTGGCGGGTGCTTTGCTGGGACGCGGGGTCCGCGATGACGCTGCAGTGTTGTATGCCTGGTGTCGCCTGGCTGACGATCTCATCGACGACACCCCCGAACACGCGCAATCCGCATCGCTGGCACAGCTACACGCACAACTCGATATTGTTTACGGCGATCGCAAGACCTTCCCAACGCCGCTGTTGGCCGCGATGCACGAGTTGGTCCTGCGAACGGGTATCCCGCGAGCCTACCCCGAAGCCTTGGTCGAAGGCTTTGTCATGGACGCGACTGGCTATGTATACCGAAATTGCGACGATCTCGATCTTTACGCCTACCGGGTTGCTGGCGTCGTGGGCCTGATGATGTGCCACGTGATGGGGGTCAAAGACGACCGATGTTTGAAACAAGCCGTTCATCTTGGAATGGCGATGCAATTCACGAACATATGCCGTGACGTGGCGGAGGATTGGCGACGCGGAAGATTGTATTTGCCCAATTCACTTCTTCGTTCCGGGTCTACTCTTCGGCCAGGAGACCCATTGATGCCGTCAGATCAGGATGTTTTCACACCTGCCGCGGCCTCCCTCTACGAACGAGCTGAATTGTACTACCGGTCAGGTGAAAAAGGCCTGCGCGGTCTCGGATGGCGCAGCGCCGTGGCGATCGGCGCCGCAATGCGGATCTACCGTGCCATCGGTCGAAAGATCGCGCGCCGACACCATCAGGTTTTACGTGGCCGAACGGTGGTTTCGACCCCTCACAAGGTCGTATTGCTTTTGTTCTCCCTGGCATCCGGACTTTCTGACCTGCCCCGTCGATGGTTTGCCCCAAAACAAGGTGTGAGTTATGAAGATGTTGAAATCCATTCCTGAAGTAGGCGAGTCGTCCGCCCAACCGAAAAGCGATACCCTTGGGTTTGTCGACGAGCTGTATTCGTACTTCGGTCGGTTTTCGATGTTCACCCGGCGGGACTGGATTGTCTACATCGCGTGGGTGGGTTTGATATCGGGGTTGTCTATTTCAACGGGCGCGTTCCTGGCGATTGGAAGCGCAGCGGGAGTTCAATTTCCCACCGACGCTTACCTGGTGCCCATCGGCGCGGCGATCTTCGCGGTCGCAATCGCGATCGACACGATAGGGCACCGAACCGTTTACAAGGCCTATCTTCGTGGCGGAGAAGGACTGGTCCACCACATCATCATCTTCTGCGGCATCGGCAGTTGTATTCTGCTCTGTGCGGCGTTTCCGGCACCAAGTCGACTCGAAGTACCGGCAATGATCCTGACCGGCCTTTCTTTCATCTACAGCTTCGTCGATGAAGCGATGCACTGGCGACGTTATTTGACGCAAAAATCCGACGTGGTGGAAATGTGGAGCCACGTATTCATCCTCATCGGCCACGGCGTCATGATGTACGGGTGGTGGCGGTGGTACTACGCGGGCTATGCGGGCGTCGCGGAAACCGTCGCATCAATGATACGAGGTGGATAACCCGTGCCGTCCCGTCGCAAACGAATCCTGTTTGTCGCCGAGGCGATTACGCTTGCTCAGATGGTGCGGCTCGCATCGCTGTCACAGGCGCTCGATCGCGATCGGTACGAGGTTCATTTTGCTTCATCACAATTCCCCGAATTTGTTTTCGAGCATCTCGATGTTGCTCGCTGGCCACTCTGGGGACTGTCCTCGAAGGAAGCCCTCGGTCGAATCGCGAAAGGAAAGCGCCTTTACTCGCGCAGCGTGCTTCGGCGCTACATCGAATCGGATCGAACCGCAATCGACGCGGTGAAGCCCGACCTGATTGTCGGCGATTTGCGCTGGTCTCTGGCGGTCAGTGCGCCCGTCTCGAAGGTTCCGTTCGCGTCACTCATCAACGCCTACTGGAGCCCCTTTGCGGAGCGGACTGGTTTTCCACTTCCGGAACACCCGATCGTCCGAATCCTCGGTGTTCGGATGGCGGCGCAATACTTTCCACGGGTCATCCCCAAGGTCTTTGCCCATTTCGCGGCTCCGCTGAACGACGAACGCGAACGCGCCGGACTCGCTCCGATTGGCAGCTTGCTGGACGTTTTGACCTTCGGCGATCACACCCTTTACGCAGACCCACCCGAACTCGTGCCGACCCAAAATTTGCCACCCAATCATATCTTTCTTGGACCCGTACTCTGGACGGCGCCCGGTTTGGTACCACACGACTGGGGACACGATCCAAACCGACCCGCCATTTACGTGACCCTCGGCTCATCCGGGGCCGACGGAACGTTGCCCGAGGTGCTCGCTGGGTTGGAGCAACTCAACGTCGACGTGCTGCTGGCGACTGCGGGAAAAGAGCCGCCCCGAAAGTTGCCTGACAACGTGAAAGTTGCAGCCTACGTCGATGGCGCAGCCGCGTGCTTGAAGGCAAGGGTTGTCATCCACAATGGTGGCAGTTCCACCGGTTACCAGGCGCTTGCCGCTGGACGACCCGTGCTGGGAGTTCCTGCGAATTTCGACCAGTACCTCGCAACAGAACGGATCGATGCAATGGGCGCAGGTCTTATGTTGCGCTCGGGAACCTTGCGGCGAAACGACGTGGCGGCTGCCGTCAATCGCCTGCTGCAAGAGCCTTCGTTCGGCGACGCTGCGCAGCGTCTGAGAAACGTATTTGCGTCACACGATTCCGGAAAACGTTTCTCCCGGTTCGTCGACGACGTTGTCTCCTAGTCATCCGCAAATGCCGGCATAGGGCCACGACACAGCGACGGTTCGCCGGAAAACAGCGCCTTCCCACGTCGCCCCACCCGGCTAAAGTTCGCCCATCAGTTGTTTGACCAGAGGTTCGATCGCATCCGCCCAAAGGGTGTAGCCGTGCTCGCCCGGGTGCAAGAGATCCGGCATCACGCTTGGCGACAGGGTCCCGTCCTTCTCAAGAAATACGCCTGAAACATCCTTGAAAAACACCATCTTGTTGTCGGCAAACTTTGCGATGCGCTTGTTGATCTGATCGTTCAACATACGCAATTCATCCTTTTTATTTGCGCCTCGTGGAAAGATCGCGAGCAGCATGATCTTGGTATCCGGAAGACGCCAGCGCAGGGATTGAACAATTGCTTCAACGCCCGCAGCCGTTTCCACTGCCGGATCCTTACGGTGACCCGTGTTGTTGGTGCCGATCATCACGATGGCAAGCTTGGGACTGATGCAAGAGAGTGTGTCGTTTCGGAAACGCCACAGCACGTGTTCAGTGCGATCGCCGGAGAACCCCAGGTTGAAGGCCTTGCGATTTCCGTAGTACTTTTCCCATACCGGTTTGCCCTGGTTCTCCCAGTTGTGGGTAATTGAATCGCCTATCCAGAGCAAATCGATCATGCCCTTGGCGGCTGCAAGGCCTGCCAGTTTTTCCTGGTGACGCGGGAGCCACCACTTTTGCGCCCACTCGGCGGTCTGGGCTTCGGGCGAAAGTGACTTGAATTCAGAATCGGCCGCATGGGTCGAGCGGGAGGGCAACGCGCCGAAAACGACGGCACCTACCAAAAGCATCCGAAGGGGCAATATCATCTTAAATACCTGTATTTGTTGTCTTGGAAAAATGGCGTGCGACGAGGCATAGCTTGTTGGCTCCACCGGATAGGAAGAAATTCCCGTAGATCGGCCGAAGCAGACGGCGCAACCTGTGGGGAAAGGATTCTGCCACCTAATGCACACCGTGGGTTTAAAGAAGTACAAGAGCGCCGCTGTCCTGTTGTTGCTGCTTTCCGCCTGCGGCGGTGGAACCGGCGGTGGCTCCAACAAGGGCGATAACGGGGGAGACGGTGGCAATGCGGCTGGAAACAGTGCGGCAGGTACCAGCGGAACGGGCGGCAAAACGAGCGTCGCGGGCCGGACCGGTGAAGGCGGCGGCGCCGGGGACGCATCCGGAGGAGCCGGTGGAACAACCCAATCAGGGGGCAAGACGCAAACCGGCGGCGCCACCCAAACCGGTGGAACATCCCAGACCGGCGGGACATCCCAGACCGGCGGCATCGCCCAAACCGGCGGAACCACTGGCGACAAATCGAAAGAGCACATCTGGTACAACGCCGCGATCGATGTGAGCGGCCACAAGACGATCAACGATAGTCAGCCCTCGAACTGGCTCGCGCCAATCAACTATTTCGGCGGAAAACTCGCCGTACGTTTGAACGCAACGCAGGTCCCGAACGAAAAGTTCGGCCTCGAGTTTTGCCTTTACAAGTCAGGGCCGAACGATGCGAAGCACACTTGCGGCAACATCATCTCATCGGTCTCTGGCACGGGTGAGCACAAGCGCCTTCACGTACGAACCTCCGGGATCATGATCAACGTTCTGGCGCAGGGGTTGGTTACGGAAGACGACTTCAAGACTTCCTGGGCAACCAACGTCCTGCGTCTCATCAAGGACCACACGACCGAACTGCCTGGTCCACTCAAAGGGCAGCTGACCGTTGTGTTGGTCCCTGCCGGCGCAGAGTTCTCGGGCTGGGACAACTACCCGATCAAATAGCGCCTTCTGGCCTGGCTCAAGCGAACTCGTTGCGGACAGCCGCAGTGTGTTCGCCAAGCGCCGGCACCGGACCGTAACTGCGTGCGCCGTCTCCCCGCTGCGGCGCGGGTGCTGGATAACGAACCTCACCGGTTGATGTTTGTACGGTGACCCATCGCAGGTGCGGATGGTTGGCGAGCGCCTCGGTATCGTTGACCCGTGCAAAGGCAATGTCCGCCCGACCGAGCTTCTCGATCAGCGCCTCACCGCTGAAGCGCGAAAAAAACGACGCGACAAGCGCATCGGTTTCGGCACGACGGCGAGTTCGCTCGATGTTGGTTGCAAAACGGGGATCGGTACCAAGCGATGCGTCGCCCAAAACATCGCTGGTCAGCTGCTGCCATTCTCGGTCGCTCTGGATCGAAATCAAGATCGGCACGCCATCGTGCGCCGCAAATACACCGTAGGGCGCAATCGACGGGTGGGATAACCCAACACGGCGCGGTGTCTTTCCGCCAAGGTGTTGCAACAGGGGAACCGTCATCCAATCCGCGATGGCGTCGAAAAGTGATACGGATAGGTTGGTGCCCTGGCCCGTCTTGCTTCGCAGAATCAGGGACTCGAGGATGGCCTCGTAAGCGTTCATCCCGGCCGCTGTGTCCACCACCGAGACCCCCACCCGCGCAGGGGCATCGGCCGAGCCCGTGATTGAAGACAACCCCGATTCCGCCTGAACCAGGAGATCATATGCCTTTCGTTCGGAAAGCGGTCCCGTGGCACCGTATCCGGAAATTGAGCAGGTGATGAGCGATGGGTAGACCTTCCGCAACCGGTCGATCGAAAAGCCGAGCTTGTCGATTGCGCCCGGCTTTAAGTTCTGAATAAACACGTCGGCGCGGGCCAACAAACGTTCAAAAAGCGCACAATCTTCTGCAATTTTGAGATCCAGTGCGACGGATTCTTTGCCGCGATTGATCCAGACGAAGTAGCTCGACTGACCCGAAGCAAGGCCGTCGTAGTAACGCGCAAAATCTCCTTCCGGCCGTTCGATCTTGATGACCCTGGCGCCGGCATCGGCCAAACGGCAAGAACACAAGGGCGCTGCCACCGCCTGTTCAAGCGAGACGACCAACAGATTCTCAAGCGGCAACACAGGAGGAGAATAGCGAACTCTGTATTTGAAACCACATGTGATATTCCTCGTGGGACGGAGACCCGATGCTCACGACCTTTGAACTCAATGGACGCACCACCGAGATCGATGCCGACGGCGACATGCCGCTGCTTTGGGTACTGCGGGACATCATGGGCCTGACGGGGACGAAGTACGGATGTGGACGCGGACTCTGTGGGGCGTGCACGGTCCATTTGGACGGCCTCGCCATCCGCGCTTGCCAGCATCCCGTGAGCGGCGTCGCCGGCCATCGCGTCACCACCATCGAGGGCTTGTCGCCCGACGGCACACACCCCGTGCAGCGGGCCTGGATCAAGGTCCAGGCGCCCCAGTGCGGATATTGCCAGTCGGGACAAATCATGACGGCGGCGGCGTTGCTCACGCGCATTCCCAAGCCCACCGAACAAGAAGTTCGCTCGGAGATGAACGGCAACCTGTGCCGCTGTGGTACCTATCCGCGCATCCAGAAAGCAATCTTGCTCGCAGCCGAAGAGGGATAGCGATGACGGTGTTCAAAACCACGCGACGCAAGGTGCTACTGGCGACAGGCGGGGCGACCGCCGTCGTAGGCGCAGGCGCTCTGTGGCTGAAGATTCGAGGGAGGAAGACTCGAGGTCCCGTCGGCGATACCCGATTGCAAAACGAGGTATTTCGCGGAGCGGGATTTGCACCCAATGTCTTCGTTTCGATAGATACCGATGGCACCGTCACGGTCTGGAACATCCGCTCCGAGATGGGACAAGGTATTGGCTCGGCGTTGGCGATGTTGGTGGCAGAAGAGCTCGACGCGGACTGGAAACAGGTTCGAGTGCAACAGGCAACGGTCGAGGCAAAAATCGACTACGGCAGCCAATTTACAGCAGCAAGTGCAAGTATAGCCAAGGACTGGAAAACTTTTCGCCAGGCCGGGGCCATTGCCCGCGCCATGTTGGTCGCGGCGGCTGCCCGCCAGTGGGATGTATCGAAGGACGAATGCACCACACGCAATGGCGTTGTGTACCACGAGCGCTCCGGAAAGAATGCAACCTATGGTCAACTGGCCGAACGGGCGGGAAAGGAAAAAGCCCCCCGAGATCCCCCGCTGAAATCCCCCGATCAGTATCGATTGCTGGGAACACCGGCTGTGCGCCTTGACCTGCGCGAGAAAGTCACGGGACAGGCTCGATTCGGCCTCGACGTTCGCGTCGACGACATGTTGATCGCGGTGGTGGCCCGCTGTCCGACTTTCGGAGGCGCCGTTTCATCGATTGACGACACCGCCACCCGTGCCGTGCCAGACGTCGTTAACGTATTGCGAATCGATACGGGCGTGGCCGTCGTGGCACGCAACACCTGGGCCGCACTTCAGGGACGACTGGCGCTAAAAGTAAACTGGAACGGCGGCGCAAATGCGGCGAGCAACACGCATCAGATCGAAGACGACCTCATGTCGGAGCTGGAAAAACCAGGCACGGTTTGGAAAGAATCCGGCAAGCCGCTGCAACACATTTCCAGGCCAGGCACGATCGAGGCCTCGTTCCTCCTGCCCTACCTCGCACACGCGACAATGGAACCGATGAATGCGGTGGCGCACGTGACGTCCGATCGCTGTGAAATCTGGGCGCCCACCCAGGATCCCGATGGCGCCCGTGATCTGGCAGCTCGAACCGCCAAGCTGGCTCCCGAAAAAGTCATCGTCCACAAGACCTTCCTCGGCGGAGGATTCGGCCGCCGCACCAACAACGACGAAGTCGCCGAGGCCGTCCAGGTTTCGCAAGCCCTGGGCAAACCCATTCAACTGGTGTGGAGTCGAGAGGATGATATGCAACACGGACGTTACCGAGAAGCGTCCGCTCATCGATTGCACGCGTCGCTTGACAGCAAGGGAATGCCAATCGCCTGGAGCCATCGCATCGTGACGGCCTCACCCGACAAGCCAGCAGCCGGTGAAGTGAACGGAATTGCACTCATGGGTGCCGAATTACCGTATGCGGTGGCGAACCATCGCATCGCGTGGTCTTCCTGTCTCGCGCCAGTTCCAACCACCATCTGGCGTTCGGTTGGCCACTCCCACAACGCCTTCGTGATGGAAACCTTTCTGGACGAGCTTGCGTTTGCAGCGGCTCAGGATCCCATCGCGTACCGTCGTCACTTGCTCCGTGGCAAGCCACGCCTATTGAACTGTCTTGAACGGGTTGCGGCGCTATCCGACTGGCACGATCGACGGGCACAAGGCCAATCTCTGGGTGTGGCAATTGCCGAATGCTTCGGCAGTTTTGTTGCCCAGGTCGCAAAGGTTAGCGTCACCGGAAAAAACTACGCCGTCGATGCAGTGTGGTGTGTGACGGATTGCGGTCGCGTTGTGAACCCCGACACCGTCGTGGCACAGATCGAAGGCGGAATCATCTTCGGCCTAACGGCGGCGCAATACGGAAAGTTGCAGGTCGACGGAGGCGCCATCGTCGAAAGCAACTTCGATGGGTATCCTCTGCTGCGAATGTTGGATTGCCCCCGCATCGCGGTGGAGCTGGTCCTGAACCGGGAGCGCAACGGTGGGGTCGGCGAAGTCGGTGTGCCGACCCTGGCACCCGCCGTCGCAAATGCGCTTTTTGCCGCCACCGGCCATCGGATTCGCAAGCTGCCAATTTTATTGGCCTAGTTTCGGTCGATGTTTCGCACGGGCGTGACATCAAGCACCCATATCGTAACTAAACGTCACATTTATCACCATACAGGGTGCTTCGGCGTCGTGCGACGTTTGATCTCCACGGTCTGCCACCCACCGAGGCCGAAGTCCAGGTCTTCGAGACCGAGTCGGCCCCCGACGCCTTTGCCAAACTCGTGGACCGGCTGTTGGCCTCGCCAAGGTACGGCGAAAAGTGGGGCCGTTACTGGCTAGATCTGGCTCGGTACGGCGACAGTTCAGGCTTCGAGCAGGATCCGTACCTGCTAGACGTCTGGCGCTACCGCGACTATGTCATCGAATCGTTCAACGAAGACAAACCGTACGACAGATTTGTTCGCGAACAGATCGCGGGCGACGAACTGTGGCCCGAAGATCCTCAGGCGCAGCGTGGCACGGGTTTTTATACGGTCGGTCCCAACCGCGACATGTTGTTCAAGGTCGAGGATACGAACCGCATCGAATCGCTCACGGACTTCGTCGACACGACGAGTTCCTTGTGTATGGGTCTGTCGGTCGGCTGTGCCCGCTGCCACGATCACAAGTTCGATCCGATTTCCCAGAAAGACTACTTCAAGTTGCAGGCCATCTTCGCACCTGCAGTCGAACACCGGATTTTCCTCGAATACAACAGCGTCCGAGCCTTGGACATCAACGAAAACTACCGACAATTCAAGCTGCGCGATCTGGCCGCTCAAATCGCAAGAACCTTCGGGCCATACAACAAGCTCCTCAAGGAAAAGAAAAAGGCAGGATGGCGGCCCGTCCCGGTGATACCGATCTGGAGGCGCGTCTCTCAGCCTATGAACTCGCGTTTCGCATGCAGCAGCACGCGCCCGAAGCAGTCGACATAGAAAAAGAATCTGATGCGACCAGGAAGCTCTACGGTCTCGACGACGCGATCAAGGAAAACTTCGGTCGCAAGTGTTTGCTCGCTCGTCGTCTAGTCGAGCGGGGCGTGCGCTTCGTCCAGCTCTTTGCGGGGACGCACCTCGGCGACGACTGGGACAATGCGCACGACGATCTCGTCGGCTCACATACCCGCATTGCGCAAAAAACCGATCAGGCGGTGGGCGCCTTGCTGACTGATCTGAAGGCCCGTGGCCTTCTCGACGAAACGCTCGTGGTCTGGGCAAGCGAGTTCGGCCGTACACCACTCGCCGAAGGAAAAAACGGACGGGATCACCATCCCTTCGGCTTCTCGATGTGGATGGCCGGTGGCGGCATTCGCGGTGGACAGGTGCTGGGCGCCACCGACGAACTGGGTCTGCGAGCAGTCGAGACGCCTTACTCCGTTCACGACATTCACGCGACAATCCTCCGCTTGATCGAGGTGGATCACCTGAAACAGACGTTCCTCTTTCAGTCCCGTGAACAGCGTCTGACCGACGTCCACGGCGAAAACGAGTTTACCCATCGACTCCTCGGCGTCTGACCGGTGCCGCCAAGACCGACGACTGTCTGAACGCGCGGGTCGGATCGGCTTGCATGCGCATGCCGACACGAACTAGATTGATAGCGAAGGCGAAAACGGCCCGACTCAAATGACCAAGGATATCGTCACGGTTTACGACGTTGCCGACAGGGCTGGCGTTTCGCAAAGCACCGTTTCCCGCGTCCTGGCAGGGGGCGCTCGCGTCAGTGAGGAGCGCCGACAAGCGGTCCTTCGCGCCATTGATGAGCTGGGTTATCGACCCAACGTGGCGGCGCAAGGTCTTGCCCGTGGACATTCCCACGTGATTGGCATCCTCGCCCGCAACGTTACCAACCCCTACTACGGGCAGATCATTCAAGGCGTCGAGCTTGGCCTGCGCGGCAGCGGCTATCGACCCCTGATTGCCTGTGCCGAGGCAACCGACAACCCCGCAGCCGCGGTCGATGTTCTGGCCGACAGCCGCGTCGATGCGCTCATCCTGGTGGGCGGACCGTTGCCAGCCGATCCGATATTGGAACTGGCCTCCGATACGCCGCTTGCGGCAATTGGACCCGTGATTGCCGGTCTCGAATCGCACTACATCGCGTCCGACAACCGGCAGGGTGGAAAGATCGCCGCGCAACACCTGGCGGATCTCGGGCATAAACGGATTGCCCACATCATGGGTCCGGTTGCCTATCCCTATGCGAACGATCGTCTGGTCGGTTTTCGCGAGGGACTCTCGGCCCTTGGACTCGACCTACCCGATGCCTGGATCCGTTCGGGTGCTTTTGCGGAAAAATCGGGTTATTCGGCGATGCGGGACCTCTGGGAAAAAGGGCTACGCCCAACGGCGGTGTTTGCCGCAAGCGATCAGCTCGCTTATGGCGCAATGCTGGCCCTGTACGAGCTTGGAGTAAACGTACCACGAGATGTTTCCATCATCGGGTTCGATGATCAGATCCACGCGCCTTATACGATCCCGCCGCTGACGACCATCCGACAGCCGACGGTTGAGATGGGCACCGCCCTCGCCCGCATGGTGCTGGGTGATTTGCAGGGCCAGCCGTGGCGCCCAAACCCCTTTCCGACCGAGTTGGTGGTTCGAGCATCAACGGTCGCGGCGGTCTAAACCCCAGTGCTGCTGGTTGTCTTTTCCACACCGCCGCTAGATGAAGCGCTGATCCGCACCATCGGTGGAATCGTCGCACTGGCCCCCGCGGAGGTGCGACACAAACTCATGGGGACCATGCCACGGGTACTGTGTGTGGATGCCGATGACGCCCGTCTCGACAACTGCGTTCGGGAACTGGCAACCATTCAGGTACATGCGCTGGCCTGTGACAGCGACGTTGTCCCCAACGATAGCGAGCGCCTGGTGGCCAAAACCCTTGCCTTCACCGCAAGCGGGCTACGCATCAACGAAAACGCATCTGGCGTTGAGGATTGTCCCTATTCGGCGATTGAACTCGTGCAGCGGGGCACGCGTTTTCACGACGAGACGATTGTCACCGAATCGACCCATCGAAAATTCAGCATGGGCAAGGCACTGGCGTCAGGCGGACTTCTGATGTCAAGCAAGGTCAAGACCACGTCGGTTCAACACAAACACAAGTCTGAACGTTTCATCCTGCTACAGCGCCGCGACGGTGAATCCGAAATCATCCTCTACGAACGCAGACTCGACTATCGCTTTCTCGGTGTGCGCATGGATCCCTCGGCGTTCACCAATCTCGAAACGGTGTTTACCGAACTCAAGTCCAAACTTCGCGGCACGACGATCGATTCAACCGTTTCACAGCCCGGATTCGCACGCAGCTTTCCGCAAACCACGACCGATCGGATGGATCTCGCGCTCTACCTGGTGGCGCTCGGCCATCGACTGCAGCGGGGTGGGGTTTAATCCCCTGCACGACACGACTACTTCCTGTCGAACTTCGCTGGAACCTTGCGAGTAGCGCAGCGACCCTTGTCGCAATAGGGGGTGGTCGCCCCACAAAATGCATTGGGTTCGCGATCGCAGTTCTTGTTGCGCCAGTTGTCCAGATCGACCAGTTCATCGGCGGCCGCGTTGTTTCCCACCGCGGAACAAGTGGACGGATAGTGATTGCATTCCGTATCACTCTTGCAACTCGTAGCGCGCGTCCACAGTTCTTCGGCCTCGACATCAGCTTCTTGGCAGGGATTCGAGCCAGAATGCTTTGCAATCGTCTTGGTCGGGTTTCTTTGCGATTCGGCCGGAGTGTTGAGATCATCCGATGGATGAACACGCTGCCATGCCGATACCGGGTCCTCACCGCGGTTCGCTCCCTTCGCACCAGGATCCTGACTGCTCGCACAGGCCGCAAGGCAACCAACCATCGTAAAGAGAATCTTGAATCGCATTACATCGGCTTGGACGACAGGATCGGCGTCAGAAGATCGGGTCTGTCGGCCAAACGTTCCAGCATTGGAAAACGGTCTCCACCACGCCACTTCAATCGGTGGACCTTGAACGTGTCTTGATTCTCGACGATGAGCTCGACGTCGGGATGACGCAGCGTACCCTTCAGGGCGTCTCGCAGGCGGTTCCGGTCAAATCGTTTCCCGTCCACCGAAATGACCTTGGAGGAAGGCGCTATCCCCGCCTCAGCGCCGGGAGAACCGGCGAGCACGTCGAGGACCGTGCCGTCGTCCCGGAGCACCAGACCCAACGTGTGCGACAGATCGATCTCCTTGGCCGCGAGTTCTCGGTTCTTCCACGCAGAGGTCGGCGCATCCCGGTATGCCAAACGCCAACCCGACAGTTCCAGCCCTGCAACGGGTGCGGCGGGCGATACCGACTGGATGCGTTTTGCGAAGAACCCTTGCCAGTCCGAAGGCGCGATCGCATTCAGAGACGTGACCACATCAGAAAGGCTGTACGGAACAACCCGAGGATTACCGTCCGCGTGTCGGCCGTAAAACGTACGACAAAAATTGTCAAGCGAGCTTTTCCCGTCCGTGGCCTTGCGAATGAACACATCCGCCTCGAGCCACACGAGCGCGGCTTCGGGATAGTAGTCCAATCCCCGTCGACGGCCTCGCCACTCGCGAGCCGCGCTGTTCAAGGCCGGCACGCTGGTTGCCGTGTCTTGCACCGATCGCCAGGCTCGTCCGGAACGGGTCGTCATCTGGGCCGCCAACACGGCCAGCGCATCCCGTTCGACCTCAACCGTTCGCAGGCCGCTTCGGGCCGTCAACACCTCTCCAAGGTAGGTCGTCAGACCCTCGTAGATCCACAACAGCTCCGTGTGATACGGGGTCTGAAAATCCTTCACCACAAGGCCCTCGGGGCGCAACAGCTTGCCGTTCCAGGCGTGGACAAGTTCGTGGGGCAAGAGCCCAGAGCGGACCTCAAACAAACCGTCTTCGATGAGCGAGCGTTCGGCAATGCGATTGTCGCTCGACTCGTGGTGTTCAAGACCACCGTGCGGCACGTGATCGGAAAGTGAGAGCAAAAACGTGTAGCGGGAATACGGATAGCTACCAAACAGGCGACCCGCTTCGGTGATGAGGCGCCCAAAGGCAAGCTGTCTCGGCATGGAGAGCTCGAGCGCCGACGCACCATCCGCAAAAATCGCGAGGGTATGGGGCGGCGCCCCCGGAGCCTGAAGCGCTATCACCTTGCGGTCTCGCCCCACCGCCACCGGAGAATCCACCAGCTTTTCCAGGGAAACCGGCGCAAAACGTACGACGGGTCGTTCTGAAACAGGTGAGAGCGCGGTTGCAAAGGTCCACGCGGGAGGCAGCCGCAAGGTCGCGGAAACCTTCAGCAGCGCGGGATTGGCGCCAAGCGGATACAACACCACTTGATTCCACTTCAAGATGGCCAGGGCATCGGTCGCCATCGCTGGAGACGTTGCGCCCCTTCCCCCAATGGCAGTCACGAGTGCATAACGGACGGTCAGGCTGGAACGTTTCGGGACGTTCATCACGAAGGCATGCAGATTCGCTGGATCGCGACGCCACACCAAGGGCGTGCTGCCCGCCGTGATCTCAAGCTCGACAAGATCGTTGATGGGATTTGTCGGACCGTGTTCGCCGGGAATCCATTGCGGGTAGACGAGCGTCAACGGGCCCGCATCGACGTCCAGTTTGAGCTCGGCGCGCACCAAACGTTCGGATACCGTCGAGAGATCAACCGAAAGCGATTGCGACGACGGTGGGGCAGCTTGTACGGGATGTACAAGAAGGATCGCGAGCAGCGAACCACTCGGCAGATCCCTCAGGACACGCCGAACGCGCCGATTCAAAGATACTCGCACACGTAAGCAGCGGGCTCACGCGCAAGAATGTCAAAACCACTTTTAGCGCCGATCTCGAAGGCGGTGCCAACCGGGTACACAACGAAGGTCGTAGTGCCATCAATCTTCACTTCGACCTGACCGCTCGTGATGGTCAAGCGCTCGGCGGCTTCGGTGCCGAAGTGGTACTCACCGGGTGCAATCACGCCGGCCGTGATTTTTCGGCCGTTGCGCTGAAAGCCAATGCTTTGCACCTTGCCATCGAAATAACTGTTGTGGTTGAGGCTCATGGGCCGCGCAGTATATCCAACCGAGATCGGAAAACGACCCCCTCACCAAGCGCCCTTGAGACGCATTGAGTCACCCTCCGTTCCACCTCAGCGGGGCGACACCCGTGTAACCGGGTCACCCGGCCCAGGCTACAGGACGACACGACATACGATTTCCCCTCAAAAACTGTCGCAACACAACCGAAACAATCAACAGAGGTGGTGAGCCTCAGGCCCCTGAGGACAATCGGGGGTCGTTCCACCGAGGTGGTGAGCCGGAACCGACGGAACGATCGCCGATTGTCTCGGGGTTTTTGTCTTTTGAAACAGAAATAACGCCCGAAAGCGCCAATCTCTATTTAGGTTTCAAAAACCAAAGAGGCGCGCTTTAGGCGTTCTTGGCGCGACGCTCGGCCGACTTCTTCATGTCGATGAGCTGAGCAGAAGAAGCATCTTCAAGCTTGGCAACGTAGGGCTTGTCTTTGGCCTTGCCCTGCGCGGTGGCCGTCGCGGTGATCAGCTTCTCGCGCCCACCGATGGTCTTAACTTGCGTGGCCACGTCGTGGATGCGCAACAGCTTTTTGTTGGAGGCGGGAGCGAGACGCTTACGCAAATCTTCCTTCGACTCATCGCCATCTTTGGCCAACAGGTCAACGACCTGATCGACCAGCTTGTCCTTGGATTCAAATTTGCTCTTTACGACGGCGAGAGGGGCGGGCATTGGGTGGTCTCCTGATAAGGGCGGTTTTTTTACTCGATTCTGCGGCGTTGCGCCAGTCCCGAGTTTTAACGAAAATCGCGTCGCGTCATTCCGCCGACAAGACGACAATCCCACAATCCCGCGCGAACTGTGCGACCGTCCGAAAAAAACTGGGATCGACCTTGAAGGCGTCGATGTGGCCACCTGCCATGACGACGAGTTGTTTTGGGGACAATGCCAGGGCGAAAAGGGCCTCGCCATGCGCAACCGGAATGTCCTGGTCGTCGCGCCCGTGCAAAAACAATTTGGGCATCCCAACGCGGGCAATCTTGTCCTCGGAGGCAAATCGATTGCGCATCAACAACTGCACGGGAAGGTACGGGTAGAGTTCCGCGCCCCGGCGAGGCACCGACAGAAAGGCGCCTTCAACCAACAGCCCCGAAACCGCAACACGGGTCGCCAGATCGATCGCCACCGCCGACCCGAGCGAATAGCCGTAGATCAAGATTCGGTTCGTTGCGACCTTTAGCGTGCCGGTCAGATAGGCAAAGGCCGCATCGGCGTCACGATACAACCCCGCTTCGGTCGGCTCGCCTGCGCTTTCACCAAAACCACGGTAGTCCACCGCCAGCACGCCGAGGCCGAGTTTCCGAATGCGGGACCAAGCTTCGTTGTAATCCGCGATTCCAACGTTGGCACCGGCGCCGTGAAAATACAAAACCCATCCTGCGGTTTCGGCGGGCACGACACTGGGTGGCGGAATCAAACGTGCGACAAGCGCGACACCATCGGTGCTTTGGAAGCGGATGTCCCGGCTATCGAGATCGAGGTAGGCGGCGGGCGGATGAAGTCGCCCTTTTTCCGGATGGAACACGATGGTGTTTTCATTCAAGCGGAGCCAAACGAAAACACCCACGAAGATCACCAGCAGAATGCCAAGCGTCGCAAACGCGGAAACCAACACCCTATTTCGCCTGGATAGCTGAGACATCGGAATCGAGTGGTTCGCGCGGGACCATCAGGGAAAGAATCAGGCCGGGAATGCTGAAGAGGAAACACAGAAGGAAGTAGTACCGATGCCCGAAGTGAGAATTCAGGTGACCGGACAATGCCCCGATCAACATCCCACCGAGCGCCACGATGGCGCTTGCAAAGGCATAATGCGAGGCCGACACCGATTTTCGGCATCGCTGCATCAGAAACACCACGAGCACCGTGCTGCCCATGCCTCCGGCGAATTGCTCAACGATCGAAACGATCAGAATCACGTTGAAGCCAGGCTGAAACCACGCGACCGGCGCGTACAACGGTATCGCCATGATGAAGGTCATCGGAATCAGGCAGCGTTTGAGACCGAGGCGGGAGATCAATCCGCCGCCAACCACCGCACCCACGATATGAGAAATCGTCGATGGGGTGCTGAGAACGCCCCGCCATTCAGTGCTGATGCCGATGTCTCGCAACAGAGGCTTCGTCATCGCAAAGGTCAGTGTTTCGCCCAGTTTGAAACTGAAAATAAAGGCAAGGACTTTGACGGCATCCGGTTGTGCGAAAAAGGATCGATAGGCGTCGAGGTAAGCACCGCGCCGGGCGCGTGGCGCATCGGACATTTCGGGTTTGGTGAGTTTTATTTTCTCGATGCGGGGCAGAAAGAGCGCATTGCCAACGCCCACCGCAATCATGATCGCACCTGCCGCGCCGAAACCCCAGAACCAACTTGTGTTCCCCGCCAGGATCACCAATCCGGAGGAACCCACCAACATCGCGACGCGGAAAGCCGCCACGCGCACACCGGCGAACAGGGCCTGATCCGACTTGTCGAGCGCGAGCATGTAGTAACCGTCACACGCAATGTCGTGCGTTGCGTGGAAGACCGATAGCAAGACGAGTGCGATCCAGAACGGCACCAACTCCCCTTGCGCCGCCACGGCGCCAACCCCGACCATCCCCAATCCCATCACGATCTGAAGAATCACCATCCACGAGCGCTTGGCACCAAATAGATCGATGAGCGGGCTCCAGAGAAACTTCAGCGACACGGCGCCGTGCAACCAGGACGTGTAGCCGACCTGCCACAGGGGCGCGCGCACCGCCGTCAGAAACTCGGTGGCCATTTGGTGCAGGACACTCCAGGGTAATCCCTCGCCAAAATAGGTCGAGCTCACCCAGGCGAGCTTGCCGGCGCTGCGCGTGGGTCGAGCAGGAATGGAGGGGGATTGCGAAACCATCGATCCCTGGATACAAACATCAACAGACGCATTCCACTAAAATATCATCACCGGACCCCGACACGGCACACGTGAACAGGAACCGCCAAGGACCGGTAGGAACTGCTTTCTGCCGCAAAAACGGCAAGATGTGGGCCACAACGGCGGTGGCAACCAGCCTCGGTTGCCCGAATGCTTGCAGTGCAGCTTTTGATCTGATGTTCGTCGATTTGATGAAAAGCTGGCGGCACTGGAAGTGGGGCCCGACGCGTTTGTGGCAAAGTGTCCGGGTGCCAGCGCTGGAGACGACACCCACTTGCTGACCAGCGATCGTCCGCCCATGGACACCGAAATTCCCCGCTCGATATCCTTCGGTGCGGCGCTGCGTGTATGGGCAACGATTGGCTTGCTGAGCTTCGGTGGTCCTGCCGGGCAGATCGCGTTGATGCACAAGGAGCTGGTACAAAAGCGACGCTGGCTGGACGAAGCCCGCTTTCTCCACGCGCTCAACTACTGCATGTTGCTGCCCGGGCCCGAAGCGCAACAACTCGCGACCTACATCGGATGGCTGATGCATCGAATGCGGGGTGGACTTGCGGCCGGCTTGCTTTTTGTGTTGCCCGGCTTTGCGGCCATCCTGGGACTCAGTTTGGTGTACGTCGGGTACGGAAACGTTCCGGCCGTTGCAGCAGTCTTTTTTGGTCTGAAGGCTGCCGTGCTTGCGATCGTGATCGAGGCCGTGTTGCGCATCGGCAAACGTGCGCTGAAAAAGCGTTGGTTCGTCTGGATTTCGTGCCTCGCATTTGTTGCCATCTTCTTTTTTGATCTCCCCTTCCCTGCGGTGGTTGGATTGGCCGGGGCATTCGGATTCATCGGAAGCAAATACTTCCCCGCCCGCTTTCCAGATCCAACTTCAGTTGCGCAAGCGAATTCGCAACACACGGTCATCGGCCACATGGCAGCGGACGGCCAACTCACGCATACCCTTCCGTCGTGGTCGCGGACACTCACCCTGATGGCAATCTTCGGCATCCTCTGGGGTGGACCGATCGCGATCCTGTTTTTTGTTTTTGGAGCCGAGTCGGTTTTCGTAAAAGAGGCGATTTTCTTCTCGAAAACGGCGGTTGTAACCTTCGGCGGCGCCTATGCGGTTCTCTCTTACATCGCGCAACAGGCGGTCGAAACGTTTCACTGGATCGCTCCCGGCGAGATGATTGACGGACTCGGCCTCGCCGAAACCACCCCCGGCCCACTCATCATGGTCGTGCAGTTCGTTGGCTTTCTGGGTGCGTTTCGCAACCCGGGTGAATTGGCCCCGGTTTGGGGCGGCATCCTGGGCGCGCTCGTCACGGTCTGGGTCACCTTTGTGCCGTGTTTCCTGTGGATCTTCGTGGGCGCGCCCTACATCGAGGCGCTCCGAGGCCATCGAGGGCTCCACGCGGCGCTATCTACGATCACCGCCGCTATCGTCGGTGTCATTGCGAACCTCTCGCTCTGGTTTGCACTCAACGTCCTCTTTTCCGAACTCCGCCTGCTGCGCGCTGGGCCGCTTCGCGTATTGCTACCCGTCGCCGCCAGCCTCAACCTGCCCGCTGCCGCGCTGGTCCTCGTCGCGGGCCTGATGGTGTTACGATTGAAGGCGAGCATGCCGACGACCCTCGCCACCAGCGCCTTTCTGGGCGTGCTCTGGCAGTTACTTCGGACCTGAGTCGACCGCCTCTCCCGTTTCTGGAGGCCTGACCGCTTTGATTCAAGATGAGAGGCCGGAGTGCCGTTGTTTCGCGGAAGTGAGCATGTCGTCCGCCCTTTCAACTGCAGAAGCGGATTCCGACGATCCGAGAGCGTTGCTGCAACGACGCGCCGAGCGCAGCCGCGCCGACAAATCCCCGTGTGATTTATCGGGGTTATCGCTCAGGGACGGCGAATTCGAAGGCATCGACCTTTCGGGCGTTGACCTGTCCGGTGCCGATTTCAGCGGGGCGAATCTGGCGGGCGCCAATCTATCCGGCGCAATCTTGCTGGGCGCAAAATTCAACAGGGCACAACTCAACGCCGCGAATCTGGAACAAACGGAATGCACCGCTGCCGACTTTTCCGAAGCCAACCTTAGCGAGGCAGAAGGACGCAGTGCTGGATTCGGCCGAGCCAATCTGTCTCGCGCAATCTTGACTGCCAGCCGGTTTGAACATGCCACCTTTACGGAATCACAGCTCGTGGGCGCCGATCTGCGCGGCGCGAATCTGCAGCACAGCCGCTTTCGCAACGCCGACTTGACGGAGCTCGACGCCGCGAACACGGATTTTCGCAACGCCGATCTCCAGGGTGCGATTTTACACCGTGCGCACTTCATCGACACGGATCTCCGCGACGCCCGCCTTCGCGGAACCAAACGCTTCGAGACCGCAACCTTTCTTCGCGCGGATATTCGCGAGGTCGACTTTTCGGGTGCATACATTCTGCGACGGCAGATCCACGACGAGAACTACCTTGACGAATACAAAAAACAGAGCCGATTGCATCGGGTGCTCTACGGACTTTGGTGGGTGACCTCAGATTGCGGCCGTAGCGCCGCGCGCTGGTCGGCTGTCGTCGCGGCGATGACGATCATCTTTGGGTTTGTGTTCACCTTTCTTCCGATCGACTACGGCGATCACGAAACCCCGCTGTCTCCGTACTACTTTAGCCTCGTGACGGTGACGACCCTGGGATATGGCGACGTTTTGCCGGCGGCTTTGAGTTCCCAGATTGTCGTGATGGCTGAAATCGTCTGCGGATACTTGATGCTGGGTGGGTTGCTCGCGATCTTCGCGGACAAGATGGCGCGCCGGGCAGATTGAGAAGGTGAGAGGTCATGGCTGTACTCGATTGGTTGGTGCGAAAAAAACAGGATCCCAAAGCAGCCCTCACGAATGTGCTCGGTGAATACGCACTGCCCAGCTTTCCGGTGGTGGTCTTGCGAGCGCTCAGTGTGCTACGCGATCCCAAGAGTTCATCAGCCGACATTGCCAAGCAAGTGGCGATCGATCCGGGCGTGTCCACAAAGCTATTGTCGGTGGCCAACTCGTCCGCGCTCGCGTTGCGCAGCAAGGTCAAAAATGTAGATCACGCTGTCTCCTTGTTGGGGCGGGGTGAGGTGGAATCGCTGCTGCTCGGATTCGCGGTCCGCGGCACACTTCCCTCCGCACCAGGGCCGGGATTCAATCCGACACGCTTCTGGCAAACCGCCGCCAAGCGGGCAACGCTCGCGCGGGCCATCGCAGATCTCGGTGATCGTGCCAACCGCAGCGAGAGCTTCACCGCTTCGCTCCTCCAAGACATGGCCATTCCGCTCCTCGTGAAGGTGCACGCAAACGTTTACGGCCCCGTACTTGAGAACTGGCACGCGGGCAGCCACGAGCTTGCGCCGTCCGAGGAAGGACAGTTCGGGTGGAACCATGCTCACGTTGCCGGTTGGCTATGCACAAACTGGAAGTTTCCCGAGGCCCTCTCGCAATCCATTGCGGCACACCACGACGAGGCCATGGGCGCCATCCCCAAAGGTGTTGCGCTTGTCGCATCGCTGCGCGAAACCGACGATGATCAAGCCATTCTGCGCATTGCAGAACTTGCGTCTCAACAGATGAACCTTGACCTGCGACGCGTCCAGGATGCGCTCGGCGATGCGCTCACCAATGCTGCCGAAATCGCAGGACAGTTCTCGCGATAGGCCGAAAAGACTACGAACAACTGCTTGACCATACGAATTTCGGCTGGCTATCCTGAACACCGAAATCGTCGTTTTTCCCTGGATTTTAAGACATATCCAGCGCAGAACACGCAAACACCCGAAAACAATCGGGGTCAAGAGGAGCTACCATGAAGTGGTCGGTAGTAACAACGTACGCGGCGCCCGGCGCCTGTATTCGCAGCACGTTTTTCTCGCTTGCCCTCGTGGCCTCTGCCTGCTCCGGAAACACGAGCGGCAACGACCCAGGAGGTTCGGACGGCGGCAACGGAGACAAGGGTGGTGACAACGGTGGCGGCAACGCCGGCGGGGGCACCAACTCGGTACCGCGCGGAACCGATCCAGGCAGCGTGGCGATTCGGCGAATGAACGCGACCGAATACAACAACACGGTAGCCGATCTATTCGGAACCGCTCTCAAGCCCGCGAACAACTTTACCTTTCAAGATCGCTTTGGCTATGGCTTCGACAACAACGCCAATGCGCTCGAAATCGACAACATTCAGGTGGAGAATTACACCGCAGCGGCGGAAACGCTCGCGGCAGAAGTTCTCGCCAACCCGACCATCAAGGCCAAGATCCTCACTTGCGCGCCCGTGTCGGGAGACGCGTGTATCAAAACCATACTCGGCAACTTCATGCGTCGCGCGTTTCGTCGCCCTGTGACAGACGCCGAGATCGCCAGTTTCGCCGGACTCGTCAAGGTGGCAACCGCCGCTGGCGACACCGCCGACATCGGCATTCGGCTTGCGATTGAAGCGGTCCTTTCATCACCGAACTTTCTTTATCGAATTGAATACGATCCAGATCCAGCCTCGAAGGACGCACACCCTGTTTCGTCGTACGAAATGGCATCTCGTCTTTCGTACTTCTTCTGGAGCACGATGCCTGATGAGGAATTGTTCGCGGCCGCCGAGAAAGACGAACTGCAAACAACGAAAAGCATCAAGGCCCAGGCCGAGCGCATGTTGAACCATCCGAAGGCGGACATGTTCATCGACACATTCGGGGCGCTGTGGACGCCATTGCGAACGTTTGTCGATCACGAGGTCGACACGAAAATCTTCACCAAGTTCACCGATCCGATTCGAAAAGCCATGGTTGACGAAACCCGCAGCATGCTGCGCGACTTGTTCAAGGGCGACATAGGATTTCAGCAATTCATTCTTGCGGACTACACCTACGCCAACGATCAACTGGCAGAACACTATGGTCTCGCGAACAAACCCGGCTCGACAACGCTCAAACGTGTTCCCATTGAAGGCACCAACCGAACGGGTATGCTCACGCACGGTTCGTTCCTGGCGGCGACGTCTCAACCCGCGTTGACCTCGGTCGTCAAGCGTGGCCGATACATCTTCGAGAAAATGCTGTGTGGCCAGGTAGGTGATCCGCCGCCTGATGTGGATGCCACCTTACCCGCCACCGCTGGCAAAACAGTTCGAGAAAACTTTGAAATACACGAGGAATCACCACGCTGCGCGGGTTGCCACCGGCTGCTGGATCCACCGGGATTCGTGCTTGAACAGTACGACGCCGTAGGACAGTTCCGGTTGATGGATCGAAACCTTCCGATCGATCCCGTCGTTGAATTCGAGACGGACGACGGGCCGATCACCTGGAACAATGCCGGCGACTTGTCGAAGTACATTTCGACTAGCACAGGATATGCCGAATGCGTGACCGCTGCGGTTTATGCCTTCGCACTGGGACGCGGCCCATTCCCGAGCGAGGGCGGCGGGGACATGGATCTGGGCGTCTTGGCGGACCTTCGCAACGACCTCAATGACACCGAATGGAAGTTCCCCGCCATGGTGAACGCGATCATTTCATCCGATCCGTTCCGCATGCGACGAGGATTCAGCAAAGGAGAAGACCAATGAAGTGGCGTCCGCTTTCTCGACGGGCATTTCTGGGCGGAGCTGGAACCATCCTTCCACTTCCTTTCCTGGAGTCGCTGGTTCCCAAACGCGCACAAGCTGCGACGAGCCCAATAAAACGAGCAGTGTTCGTCTTCAGCCCGAATGGTTTCGTCTGGGACTCGATCTTCCCGAACAAGACGGGCTCCGACTACACGATGCCCGCCTCACTCGCGAGTTTGCAACCTTTGCGCGCGAAAGTTGCCTTGCCGATGCACCTCGACAACAGCGTGGGTAAGTTCCCCGGCGATCACGCCAATGGCACCGCGTGTTTCATGACGAACCTGCGTCCCAAACAAACAACGGGCACAGACATTGCTGCGGGAGGCCCTTCGATAGACCAATTTCTCGTGCAAAACCTCGGGCCGCAGCCGACAAAGTTTCCCTATCTCAACGTCGGTTTTGCCGGCCAAATCGGCCAGGGAGGCGGCGGCTCCGGCGATTTCGGCGTGAGCCTGGAATACATCAACTCGGTTTCGTGGGAGTCGAAGACCAAACAACTTCCGTTCAGGCAGGGTCCCGACAAGGAGTTCGCGAACCTTTTTTCGGGTTCCGATCCGGTTGCCTCCAACACCGATCAGTTGAAGCGGGCCAACTACAAAAAGAGCGTGCTCGACGTGAATCTAGCCGAAGCCAACACGCTCAAGAAGAAGTTGAGCGGCGATGACGGGCTAAAACTTGATCGCTTCATGTCCGGTGTCTCTGAGCTCGAAAAGCGCGTCACGGGCATGCCAGGCTCGGCTGCATCAGGAATGTGCGGGAAACGATACGCAGCACCCGTTCGCGTGCCCAACACCAACTACTACGGCGACTGGCAAAAAGGTTGGTACCAGATGATCGCGATGGCGCTCGAGTGTGATCTCACCCGGGTCGTCACCTTCATGCTCGGCGCGGGATTCTCGAATCAAAGCTACGGATTTCTGGGCATCGGCGATCCATCGCAACCCTACAGCGCGGATGTGCAGCATCACATCATTTCGCATCACGGGGCAGACAACGCCAAGCTCACAAAACTCCGAAAGATCGACAAGTTTACCTTCGATACGTACGGGGCTTTCCTCGGGATGTTGAACCTTGTCGACGAGGGAGGCGGTAAGACGTTGCTCGACAATTCCGTGGTGTACATCTCGTCGGACGTGGCCGACGGCGATCATGCCCACGCAAACTACCCTGTCGTTTTGGGTGGCAGCGCCGGGGGTCGTCTGAAGACGGGTCAATACTGGAAGTTCTCGGACAAAAAACAGTCGGACCTCTTCACGACGATCCTCCGGGCCTTTGATATCAACAAGAATCACGCGGACTCAACAGGACCCATCACCGAGATGCTAGTTTAGCGCGCAGCGATGGCTCCCAAGAAAAGCCGATTTGTTTCCCAACGGCAGCTGACCGAACGCCGTGGCAACGAAATGGGCGTCGGCGACTGGGAGCTTTACGCCCAGCACAGAGTACAGCAAACGCAGGCTATCCTGGACGCCGCTCCGTTGGGTGGACGGGCCTGTTTTCTTGGAGCGGGCAACTGCAACGATCTTGATCTCGAACGGCTCGCCGGACATTTTTCCGAGCTGCACCTCGTCGACATCGACTTACAGGCCTTGCAACGTGCAACCGCACGGCAGAGTCCCGAGACTCAGTCGAGGATGCGCTTACACGGGGGCGTCGAATTGAGTGGTCTTCTCGCCAGGCTCGGCGACAAGAGGCGGCCGCTGCAAACCTTCGCCGATATCGAAGCTGCATTGCAACCCGCGACCGATCGCGTGCTTGCGAAACTTCCACGCGATCTGGATCTGGCCGTTTCGTGTTGCGTAACGACGCAGCTTTACTACGCACTGAATCGCGCGGTCGCAGCCGACGATCCCATGCTGGTGTCTATTCGCCACGCAGGCATCGTTGTCCACCTGCGAACCCTCGGTATGATCGTCAAGCCGGGTGCGCCGGTTCTACTTGTAACCGATGCGCTGTCGTCCGATTCCTATCCGACCGAAACGCTCGTGACCGAAACCGACCTGGTCCAGAAAACCGAGGATCTGGCAAGCCAGGTGCGTCTTTTCGAGGCCGGCAGTCCGATCGTCATACGACGTATTCTTTATCGCGATACGGAATTGATTAAGCTCATGGAGGAGCCCAGGCTAACCGCCGCCTGGCTTTGGACCGGACCGCTGCAACGAACGTACCTGGTCTATTCGATGCGGCTGAAACGCCGAATCACGGCCTAGCCTGTTCGAGCGTGGCCTCCCTGTGGTAGGACCCGTTCGATGGGCAAACACAACGCTCCCCGGAAGGTCAGCAAGGAAATCAACCACGCCGTCCTGCGGCAAGCGATGTTGCGTCGTCTTCCCCGAGTGGTGGCCGGGTCAGGCAAGTTGTTCTTCCCCGCGGTCCCGGCCTTGACCGAACACTTCACGGAAGTGCTGCACAAGATGTTCGCAGTCCTTGGGCGCGTCTTCGACAAGGAAGAAACGAAGGGCATTCGCGAAAGCTTGCGCACCAAACTCGACGAGGCTTTCAACCGCTCCGCCGACTCGCGCGTGATGGTCGAGTATCACACCAACGAGCCACCCGCGACATCACTTACCTACACGATATCGGTCGATGCCCGGACAGTCGAAGCGCAATACGAACATTGGACCCAAACCCGTACTCCGCCGCTCTTCGGCAGTCAGCCTGACGCCAAGATCATGGAACTCGCACGCGGACTTGGCATACCCGTCGAGGTGCCCGTGCTCGATGTCGGAGCCGGCACAGGCCGCAACACTTTGCCGCTTGCGCGGGAGGGCTTTCCCACCGATGCAGTCGAACTCGCCCCTGCGCTCGTTGAGATCTTGAAGACCGAGGCCCGGAAGGAACAACTTCCGATCAAGATCATTCTCGGGGACATGGTTGAAGATCGCCTGGAGCTGGCCGCCAACCACTACAAGCTGGTCTTTTTGTCCGAGGTCATTGCGTCTCACATTCGCACCGTCGAGGCCTGTCGCTCCATCTTCGAGGACGTGGCCAACACACTCGCCCCCGGCGGATTGTTGGCGTTCAATGCCTTCATGGCCACGCCGCAGTACGGACCCGACGCGCTCGCGCGGGAGCTTTCCCAGGTGTTTTGGTGTATTGCGTTTACTCAGAAAGACATGGCCAGCGCGATGGCAGGGTTGCCGTTCGAACTGATCTCCGACGAATCCGCCTTTGAATTCGAACGGGACCATCTTCCCGCTGAGCACTGGCCGCCCACCGGTTGGTTTGAGCAGTGGGCACACGGCATGGATCTTTTCGATGTCCCGCAAGAAAAGTCCCCGGTCGAACTCCGCTGGTTGGTCTATCGCAAACTTGGGTAAGACCCGGAAAGACCCGTAAGTTCGCTAGGTGACCGTTGCCGTCGCCTCCGGTGAACGACGGCGCTTGTTCCAGGGCAAATGATCTTTAAATGCGCTCAATGCAAATGGCGCAAAGGCACCTGTCACCACGAGAAACTCTATCACCAGAGGAACGACCTCGTTCGAGCGCAACACAGGCGGGCCGTAACGCGGAATCGCCATGGCACCAAGACCGATGGCGCAGACGTAGAGTGTGAAGAGGAAATCAACCCATTGATCCTTCAAGCCGCGCGTCCGTCCCAGAATGATCGCGAGCAGCACCTTGCCAAGGTCGGCCAGCGCCATCGCGGACACCGCACCCAACATCGAAAACGCAGAGACCATCGGCCACACGAGGAGTGCGAAAAGCACCACCCGGACAAGGTTTACAGACGCAACCCATTGCGCCCGACCACTGGCAAGAAAGGAAGCGCCATACACACCTTCCAGCATTGAAAACCATGCACCGACGCTCAAAATTGGAATGTAAACGCCCGCATCGAGATATCGATCATCGTAGACAAGGCGTACGAAGTCCGGTGCTCCCGCAACCGACAACGCCACCAGATATCCACCCGCGACCAGCATGGGAAACTTGGCCTTGCGAACCACTTCAGGCAACGGAACATTGTTTTGCAACAAACGCGAGTAGTACGGAAACATGATCGTTAGCTGCACGCGCCCGAGCACGGTCGGTGTCAGTGCCGCAAGATTCGCCGCGATGTTGTAAACACCCACCACCGCCAGAGGGAACAGCCGCGCAAAAACCAATTTATCGAGTTGCATCGCGAAGAAGGTCACAACCGTGCTGGCGAGCACCCATCGACCAAACCGGACGATTTCCTTCGCACACTGAGCGTCCCAGGCAAAGCGATTGTTGGGTCCGGGCAATACGATGTGGCTGAGCAGCGCATGGCTTCCCATTCCCGCAAGACTGCCGAACGCCAGGGCGTAAACCGATCGCGTCGCAAGTGCCATGCCCACCGTGACCATCAAGCCGATAACCTGGGACGACAGTTCAACCACGGTGACGCGGGCAAGTTGAATGTGCCGCCCCGCCGTTTTCATCTTGGTCGACTGCAATCCCTCCAACAGACTCCCAACCGCCACGATGGGTAGCAGAAAACGAAGTTCGCTGGCACGGGGATCGTTGGCTGCATAAAACGCGGCCATCGGCCACGCCAACAACGTCGCAATGATTGCAAGCGCCGCACCCCGAATCGCTTGCAACGTCCACGCGGTATCGAGGAATCTGCGTTCATCACCTCGCGGGTTCTGAACGATGCTCTGGGCGATCCCAATGTCGGAGAACATGACGAGCCCCTGCACAACGGCCCCAACCAGGCCCATCAGTGCAAACGCATCTTGAAACAGGACCGCAGCCAGAATGATGTTGGCGACCAGCCGCAACACCTGACCGAGTCCGAATCCCCCGACTGTCCACAACGTTCCGCGCACCGCCGTTCGTCGAAGAGAATCGCCACCGTGCGTGGTCGCGACCGGTTCGGACGTAGGATCAATTGTAGACACCAATCCCTTCGTAGCAGAACCGATCCCGCTGTCCAACACGCTCAAAAGCAGCACTTGCTGCTAAGGTTCTCTACCTGCCGGCAACCGTGGAGACCCTCCTCATGAAACGCCACCCCTGTCTTGCGCCGCTGTCTCGCGACCACCACCACGCGCTGGTCCTTGCGCGCAAGCTGAGAGACAACACCGTGGGCTCCGATGAAATTCATCAGCTATGGATCGACAAGCTCAACCCTCATTTCGTGATCGAAGATCGGGAACTGATTCCAATCGGATGCTGTGGCAGTGCCGAATTGCGAAAGCACACCGAAACCGTTGCAACCGATCACGCCGCCCTACGCAAAATGTTCATAGAGCTCGATGCTCAAACGTCTGAGCAGTTTCGTGCTGCGATTGCCCAGCGCCTTGAAGACCATGTGCATCTCGAAGAACGCAGTTGGTTCCCGGCCATCGAAATCGAACTGGACGAGACTGCGTTGTCGGTGCTTGCGAGGCGTCTGCAGGAAACGCCCGACGCCGCCATCGTCGGATTCCACCTCGACGACGACGCCAGCTGGGTAGCGGAACTCGACTGTGGTCATCGTCAGCACATCCGCCACAAACCGCCGTTTCAGAATGCAGAATGGGTTACGACAGATACCGGGCGCGCTCAGAAACTTGGCAGCCACCTGCCCTGTCGTTTGTGCCGCATGCCCCGTCTGCCTGTCTGCGCCGTCCTTTACAAAGAAACGGCGATCTTTGACGCCACGACCGTCCCCGCGGGATTGCTCGCGAGCCACCGCCTCAAACCCGGCACCTGGGGTCAAATCGAGGTTTTCTCAGGACGGCTTGAATACGTACTGGAAGACGAGGCCAACCTTTCGTTCGTCCTGCGCCCGGCCGTTGTGGGCGTCGTCGCGCCGTCGCGCCCCCATCACGTCTCAGTCGATTCCGATACCCGGTTTGCGGTGCGTTTTTTCACCTGTGGCCCCGCCGACGTTTCCGTCACGCCCCAGATCGATTAGACTCGGCTTCATAAGAGGTAACGATTGATGGGTAGCGTGCCGCGTAAGTCGCTTGGGTTGCTTTTGTTTTTCAGCGCTTGCTTGAGCGCACCTCTCGACCTACAGCTTGGTGCTGCTGGGCAATCGGCGGGTGGCAGCGGCGGCGATGGCGGATCGAACGCTGGTGGTGGCGGTGACGGAGGAAACACGAACCGTGGCGGCGTTGCTGGCTTCCCCGCGGGCGGCGGCTCTTTCGGCGGCGGCGGTTTTCCTGGCGTTGGCGGCGGCTTTGCTGGCGTTGGCGGCGGCTTTGCTGGCGTTGGCGGCGGCTTTGCTGGATTCCCCGCGGGCGGCTCTTTCGGCGGCGGCGGTTTTCCCGGTGTTGGCGGCGGCTTTGCGGGCTTCCCCGCGGGCGGCACTTTCGGCCGTGGCGGTTTTCCTGGCGTTGGCGGCGGCTTTGCGGGCTTCCCCGCGGGCGGCTCTTTCGGCGGCGGCGGTTTTCCCGTGACGGGTGGCACTTCGTCCGGCGGCACTGGTGGCATCGGCGCCGGTGGCATCGGCGCCGGTGGGACAGGCGGCACGTCCTTTCCGTCCATGGTCATCGTCTTCCCAACTCAGGTGAATTTCGGAGAGCTTCCGATCGGGAGCAGGTCATCCCCAGTCGCGATTCGTATTACCAATGTCGGGAAAGGGAATGCCGGCTCCTTTCGCTTTGATCGAACTGGATCGAGCAACTTTGGACTCGACGTCAACACATGCAAGAATGCGCTTCCACCGGGAGCAAGCTGTGAGTTTCTGGTCACCTTCAGCGTCAAGGATGCAGGCGCCGCGACGGGCACTGTCGTCCTGAGTGACAAACTCGGGACCAGCGTTACGGTCACGCTCACTGGGGGCAAGGGGCCTGCTGGGACGAACTTCACCATCTCGCCGTCGTCGTGGGATTTCGGCGAAGACGGCACCGACGTCGCGGTCACGAAGATTTTCACGCTTTACAACAACGGCACGACACCTATCAGCCGCCCCGAGGTGAAACTCGGCAACCCCATGTCGGGGTTTACTTTCGTTTCGGAATGCGGTGCTTCGTTGGCCCCCGGCGGCTCCTGCGGCATTCGCGTCAGTTTCATTTCAGCCGCCTTTAGCCAAACCCAGTATTCGACACTTGATGCGAGTGCGGCGGGAGGTGAATTCACACAAGCGTTCATGACGGGCCGCGTTCGCGTGCGCAGAGGGATAATGTGGAGTGAAACATTCCACGACTTCGGAACCATCCCGGAGGACAGCGCGCCCAGCGCGACGTTCTTCCTCCGTCCGGAAAATGGAGCGCAATCTGCCACCGTCGTCACCCAGGTGACACTCGATTCCAGCTTCACGATCCTGAGTGACAAATGCACAGGATTCGTACTACAAGCAGGATCGACGTGTTCTGTGACGGTTTCGCCAAATACATCCCAACAAGGTCCGCGAACTCAGTTCCTCACCGCATACAACAACCTGGGAGCGATGGCGTCCGTCTCTCTGTCTGCCAACGTGTTGCCCAGGGAGCGAGACCCGATTGGATACTGGCAATTCGACGAAGGGGCGGGATTTTCAGCAAGGGACAATTCAGGAAACAACAACACCGCTTTTGCCGTCCAGGGCCTTTTGCCCAACAACTCGGTCGTTCAGTTTTCACCGGAGTGGGTTCCCGGTCGATTTGGAGCGGCGCTCGGTTTCAATGGCAAAGACAAATGGGTTCGAATCGAGCCGTCAGACAGCCTGACCCGCCCGGGTATCGCCAACGCCGTATCCTTTTCAGCGTGGGTCAACGTTCGTCGCTACAATTCGACCGGACCCTCTACGGCCTTCATTCAACAGCACATCCCAGGCACCCGCCTCGAGAATTTCTTCCTCGGATTGACAAGCGGGACACTGTCGGTCGGCATCAATTTCTTCTACGGCTCCTCATTCGAGAACTTTCCACTCAACCGATGGACCCACGTTGCCATGACCTACGATGGCGTCACACAATGCGGGTTTGTCGATGGCAATCCGACCATCTGTCAGGACGTGGGTTGGCCACTCTCCGTGGAAAAGACACCATTCACGATTGGCGGTGGTGTCAATGAACAGTCCGTTTCTGACTTCCTCGACGGCGCGATTGACGAGGTTCGACTCTTTGACGTGAAACTCGACGAAGCCGAGGTCAGCCGCTTCGCGAGACAATAAACACGAGGTACCGGGCGTTCCCGGCGATGGGCGTTCCCAACAGTCCGTGGGAACGCCCTCATCAGAATCGTCAGAACAAATTTCTGACGCTGTTGTAGACACTTCTCCCAAAGCCCGTAGTACTGGAGGCAATGGAAGTGGCCGCGGAACTGGCAGCGCGACCCGCCGACACTGGTACGCTCACAATCGGCGTAACCGCTCCCCCAAAAATGGCGACGGTTGCAAGGCCGCCCGCACGCTCCCTCCACGATGCATCGGGGGCGAACACCCTCCCCAGGGACGCCGCGATGAGCGTCAAATCGGTGGACAGGTCGAAGTATCCGTTCCGACCGTAGCCCCGGTCGTGGGCTTGGAAGGCCTCGTCGAGTTTATCAACCGGTTTTCCCATGTTCTCGGTGCCGGGTTTCGATCCGGGACCACCGTGGTTTCCGTACAGGTTGTGTTCCTGTCGTGTGGTTTCGACTTCGTCGGTGACGTGACTGAGCGCAGCGCGGACACCACTTATAACTTTTGAATCCGAAGCCGCTTCGTGGCCGGGATTCGAGAATCGTTTCACCATCTCGGCGAAATTGGACTTGGTATCGAGGAGGATCATTTTGTGGGTTCCTTTCGGTTTGGCTGCAATTGGGCACAACGGAAAGTTGCGCCGCCACAATGGGTTTCAGCCCATCGGAGGCCATGGTTGCTCGAAAACGAATCTTTCTTTTGTCGCAACTTGAGAGGCCGAAATCCGAAGACCCATCGACCCCACCGAAAACAAACCACCATTCAGGAGCGTTCCAATGTTCAACCGAAACTTCGCCTTCTTAACCGTTACACAGGCGGTGATCTTCATCGCTCTCACGGCGTCACCCACCCGCGCAAATGCCGACGCGGCTTCGGTCACAGAGAAAGAAGCACCTCACACCAGAAATCAACTGTTTTTACGGGCACAACTGGGATTCGGACGATCATCGTCGAAAGCCGCCAACGCGGACACTGCTGTTGACGTTCACGGAATGGGGCACGCATTTTCTTTCTCAGGAGGGTACACGTTGCGCAACAATCTCGCGATTTACGGGCAGATTTCGCAACACGGTTCCCGCAACCCAAATCTCACCATCGATAACAACGGCAGCAAAACAACCGCGTCGCCCAATACAGACCTATTGGTTGCCACCACGGCCGTCGGCCTGGGTATCACGCAGTACTTTTCCGACTTCAATTTGTTTTGGGATGCGTCCGTCGGTGTGGGGTTTCTGGGCGTGGCCGCGAACGGCGATTCCGATACGACCGATCTCGGTCCAACCGCCGCACTCTCCATCGGGAAAGAATGGCTCGTTGGACCGCACCTCGGGGTTGGTGTATCCGCACAACTACACCTTTCCCGCGTACACGATGCCGACGCCTTTCCCGACGGCACCAGTGGTCACTTCACGAGCACGACCATGGCGCTTGGAATTTCAGGGACGTACAACTGAACCGACGCCATGGCCCTTGCGAGTGGGGAAATCCGACATCAAGCTCCTACCGGATCGCAGGTGTTGCGAATGGTACTGCAAACCAGGATGCCAAAACTGTCGCTTCGCCCACTCCAAACAGCTTCGCCGTCGCGGCATCGATGCCGCTTTTCTTTGGCTGATACGCTTCAACCGGCCGCCGCTGTAAATCGATCGGACCGATCCATCATCCCAATGTTTGATCGCGTCCGAACGATCGCGTCAATTCAAGATCAGTCCAGCCAAAGCCCAGGCACAGCGGCGAGGTCGAACGGTCGCCCGCAAGACCCGGGGTGCAAATGGCCATTTCCCTGATACCATCTCTGCGCAACGTGCCGTCGGCCCTACCCACCGACTGGGTCCGGGACATTCCACACAACCACCTGATTTTAAACGGTAATTCGCCACATGCCCGAAATGAACATCATCCAGGCGGTCAACGACTGCCTGCGACTAGAAATGCGGCGGGACAGCCGGGTGGTGGTCTTGGGAGAGGATGTCGGTCGATTTGGCGGCGTTTTCCGCGCCACGGCGGGCCTTTACGAGGAATTCGGTCCCGAGCGCTGCATCGACACGCCGCTTGCCGAGGCGGGGATCATTGGCAGTGCAATCGGCATGGCCCTTTACGGCATGCGGCCGGTCGCCGAGATTCAATTCGCCGACTTTATCTACCCGGCCTTCGATCAGATCGTGAACGAGCTCGCCAAGATGCGATACCGCTCGGGCGGTGAGTACGCGGCCCCAGTGGTGATACGGACACCCGTTGGCGGTGGCATTCGCGGGGGGCATTACCATTCGCAATCTCCCGAAGCGTTGTTCATTCACACGCCGGGTTTGCAAGTCGTTTATCCATCGAACCCCATCGACACCAAGGGCCTGTTGGCCTCGGCCATTCGCGGCGAAGATCCGGTGATCTTCATGGAACCAAAACGCTATTACCGGGCCTCACGCGCCGACGTTCCCGAAGGGCAATACACAATTCCGATTGGCCAGGCGCGACTCGTTCGTGAGGCGCAAGGTCGAAGCGCGCGCTCGGTTACCATTCTGTGCTGGGGCGCGATGGTGCACATCGCAGAAGAAGCCGCTGCGCTTTCCGACAGCATGGGAGACGACGGTTTTGATCTTGAGATCCTCGATCTGCGGACCTTGCTTCCGTATGACATCGACGCGATCTTGACCTCCGTTCACAAAACCGGTCGCGTGGTTGTGGTACACGAGGCACCCAAAACCTGTGGATTCGGCGCCGAGCTGGCCGCCACGATCCAGGAAAAAGCGATGCTTCATCTGGAAGCACCCATCTTGCGCGTGGCCGGTTTTGACACGCCCTTCCCTTACACGCTTGAAAACGAATATCTCCCCGACGCCGATCGCATTCTGGATGCGGTCGAGCGAACCGTGAACTTTTAGCCCCGAGGAGACCGTACCGAAATGGCTTACGAGTTCCGACTGCCCGATATCGGTGAAGGTGTCATCGAGGGAGAAATTGTCCGCTGGCTGGTCAAGGAGGGAGATGTCTTGCGACTCGACCAACCGATGGTCGAAGTGATGACCGACAAGGCCACCGTCGAGATCCCCTCGCCCCGCGCGGGAACCGTTTTGCAGCGCATGTTCGCCGAAGGCAAGATCTGTCCCGTTGGGAACGTGCTGATACGCATTGAAGAGGTCGACGGAGCCTCTTCGGATGGCAGCGCGCACGAGGCAGGGCGGGGACGTGCACGCAAAAGCATCGTTCCGGCAGGTGCAATACCCGCAGCCTCAATCCCCACGACGGGAGCAACCGCGGTGCTCGCAACCCCTGCCACCCGAAAGCTTGCACGGGAAATGGGCATCGACATCACGACCTTGCCCGCGACAGGCCCCGCAGGACGCGTGACCTCGGCCGACGTTCACGCAGCCGCCAGCCCACACAACCGTAACACAGCGATTCCACCCGCACCGCGCGCTGTGGTGACGGGCTCCGACGACGTGCGCATCCCATTTCGCGGCATGCGCCGTACGATTGCAGACCGCTTGATTGCCTCCAAGCACAAGGCGGCACACTTCACCTACGTCGAGGAAGTCGATGCAACGGCACTCGTGGCCTTGCGTGAAAAGGCCAATGCCCGCCTGGCTGCCGATGGCGTCAAGATCTCTTACCTGCCCTTCATCATCAAGGCGGTCGTCGATGCCTTGAAACGTTACCCGCAGCTCAATGCAACCCTCGATGAAACCGTCGGGGAGATCGTTCAGCGCCGCAGTTACCACATCGGCATCGCGTCCGCGACCGAAGGTGGCCTGGTGGTGCCCGTGGTGAAAAATGCGGATCAGTTGTCGCTCGTGCAGCTTGCGCGCGAAACGCAACGACTCGCGAAGGCCACCAAGGAGGGCAAGGCGACCCGCGACGATCTGACGGGTTCGACCTTCACCATCACCAGCCTCGGCACCCTTGGGGGCCTGCACGCCACCCCGATCATCAATTTCCCGGAGGTGGCGATCCTTGCCATCCACAAGATTGAAAAGCGCGCCGTGGTGATCGATGACAAGATAACCATTCGCGAGCGAATGAACGTTTCGATCTCGGTCGATCATCGACTGGTGGATGGACACGAAGCCGCATCGTTCGTGGCTGTTGTGAAGGAATCGCTCGAGACGCCGGGTCTCATGTTTCTGGAATCGATCTAGGGACAGTCTGGAAAAATCACCGTGGCATCTGTAAAACCACCCTATCCCGAACGGACAGACATCGTGCGCAAAGCACGTTCGGGGCAAAGTGAAGCCACCCAGGTCGAGGTTTGGACCGACGCGCAGTGGGCCGAGGCGACGGGGCTTTTCCAAATCCTGGACGAAAACGGCAAGGCCGATCCGGCCCTCGTTCCCCAATTGCCGCGCAGTGAGCTCATTCAACTGTATCACGGTATGCGCATGAGTCGCACGCTCGACGATCGGCTGATGCCGCTGCAACGACAGGGTCGCATCGGTTTTTATATCGAGTGCCGTGGCCAGGAGGCCGGCATGATAGGCGGCGCCCACGCGATCGGCCCCGATGATTGGTTTATTCAGGGGTTGCGCGAGACTGCGGCAGGCATTTACCGCGGCGTCCCCTTGCGGACGCATGTCGCGCAAATCTTGGGCAACGGCAACGACCTGGTCAAAGGGCATCAACTGCCGTGCCACTCGGGGAATCGAGCCTCGAATCACCTCATCATGTCGTCCTGCGTTTCATCGCAGCTTCCGCAGGCGATGGGCATTGCCTGGGCTTCCAAGCTGAGCGGTCACAAGAACGTCGCACTCGGATATATGGGTGACGGTGGAACCAGCGCGGAAGACTTTCACGTCGCGATGAATTTCGCCGGCGTCTTCAAGGTGCCCGTCATCTTTGTTTGCCAGAACAATCAGTGGGCCATTTCGACGCCGATTGAGAAACAAACCACGAGCGAAACGATCGCGGTAAAGGGACTGGCCTACGGTCTGCCGTCGGTGAGGGTCGACGGCAACGATATCTTCGCGATGTATGCCACCGTGAAGGCGGCGGTTGATCGAGCCCGTGCCGGTGGCGGCGCTACCTTCATTGAGGCCGTCACCTTTCGGGTCGGCGCCCACAGCTCGTCGGATGATCCGTCTCGTTACCGCGACCCGGCAGAGCCCGAGGCGTGGAAGGCCAAGGATCCCATCTTGCGCTACAGCCGCTGGTTGGCGGACAACCATATTCTTTCGGATGCCGCGCGCGAACAAGTTGATGCGGAAATCGAGGCATCGATTCGCGACGCCATCGCCGAGGAAGAAAAGGCCCCCGCGCTCTCGATGCGCTCCATCATCGAAGACGTGTACAAAAAGCCCAATTGGCTGCTGGAAGAGCAACTGGCTGACCTGGAACGCGTGCGCGCCCGCCGGGACTGAGAACAGGCCCTTCGCGGCGGTAGCCTGGATGTACCGCATCCGCTATAAACGGCCCTGTGGCAAACGAAACAATCCGTGTTGATGCAGCCGTTATCGGAGCAGGTCCGGCCGGCTATGTGTGTGGCATTCGGCTAGGCCAGCTTGGGAAAAAAGCGGTAGTCATCGAGCGCGAAAAAGCCGGTGGCGTCTGTTTGAACGTGGGCTGCATTCCTTCGAAGGCGCTCATCAACGCCGCCAAACTGTATGACAAAATTCGGCACGGCGAGGAGATGGGCATTCTCACCGACAACGCGCGCGTCGACATGTCGAAGATGCAGACCTGGAAGGATCAGGTGGTTGGCAAGTTGACCGGTGGCGTGAAGACGCTCCTGAAGGCCAACAAGTGTGACTATTTGAGTGGTCAAGCAAAACTCGTTGGACGCAATCGCATCGAAGTCACCACCTCAGAAGGCGTGATCATCGTCGAGGCCGATCACATCGTGCTTGCGACAGGATCGCGCCCCATCGAAATTCCCGGATTCACCTTTGACGGCCATCGCGTGATCGACTCGACCGGAGCACTGGCGCTGACCGAGATACCTCGGCGCCTGGTCGTGATTGGCGGCGGCTACATCGGGATGGAGCTTGGAACGTTGTACGCCAAGCTTGGCAGTGAGGTCACCATGGTCGAGGCCTTGCCGGCGATTCTGCCGGGAACCGATCCAGAACTTGCGGAGGTTGTGGCCCGAAAGGCCAAAAAGCTGGGGATGAAGGTCGTGACCGGTGCCAAGGCAAAGGAATGGGTCGAGGTGGAGGGCGAAGCGCGTGTGACGATTGAGACAGAAGCCGGCAGTGAGACGTTATCGGCCGACAAGATCTTGGTCGCCGTGGGCCGCCGACCGAACTTCGAGAACCTTGGACTTGAAGCGCTGGGTGTAAAGGTCGAGCGCGGTTTTGTTCCCGCCAACCGAAGGCAGGAGACCAATGTGCCGGGGATCTACTCGATTGGTGATCTGGCGGGGCAGCCGATGCTGGCGCACAAGGGCTCAAAGGAAGCGGAAGTTGTCGCCGAGGTCATTGCGGGCAAGAAGGCCGAGATGGACGTTCGAACGATCCCGTCGGTGATTTTCACCGATCCGGAGATCTCATCGGCCGGGATCACACAGGCCGAAGCGGAAGCGGGCGGCAAGAAGGTCAAGATAGGCAAGTTCCCCTTCGCTGCCCTCGGTCGCGCCATCGCAAACGCGGATACCGACGGCTTCGTGAAGGTGGTGATCGACGCTGCAACCCACGAGGTGCTCGGCATCCATGTGGTTGGCAATGGCGCATCGGACATGATTGCCGAGGCCGCACTGGCGATTGAGATGGGCGCCCTCGCGGATGATCTGAGCCTTACGATTCACGCCCACCCAACGTTGCCAGAAGCCATCATGGAAGCGGCCAAGGCAAGCCTGGGCGAAGCCATCCACGTGCAGAATCGGTAACACGCCGGGCGTTCGAAAAAGCGACGGGCCATCGCAGTATTCACCGCGACGGCCCGTGGCCCAGTTGTTAGAGCGCTTTTGACTAGAGCTCGCAGCTGGCGTCAATAGTGTCTACGCCGCCGCCGCCAACACCGATGTCGTCGCCAGCACCGCAGTTCACTGTATCGGCGTCACCACCGCCATCGAGGGTGTCATCGCCAGCATCGCCATTCAGGACGTCGGCGCCCGCATTGCCAAACAACACATCATTTCCCGCGCCACCGCCGATGACGTCGGCGCCGGCACCGCCGTCAATATCGTTGGCCAAAGCGTTGCCGGTGATGACGTCAGCTCCGGTTCCGCCCAGCAAATTTTCAACGTCACCCTTGACGTTGTCGCCATCGGTTTCACCGTCATCCGCAGCCGCACCGTCCATCGTGACAACGAGAGCGCCGGTACGCGCCGAGTAGTCGACCGTGTCAACACCCGTACCGCCGTTGAACACGTCGCTTCCGCTGTCTGCTGCTTCTTCATCGAAGGTGTCGTTGCCTGCGCCGCCCGAGAGCGTATCGGCGCCAGCGCCACCGGTCATCACGTTGTTGCCATTATTGCCAGTGATGTTGTCGTTGACAGTCCCACCAAGGATGTTCTCAACGTCAGCTTTGACGTTGTCAACCTCCAGCGCTTCACCGTCGTTCGCGAGAACGCCATCCATCGTCACGACAAGTGCTACCGTTCGGGCGCTATAGTCGAGCGTATCGGTACCGTTGCCACCGTTGAAGATATCGCCACCGTTGCTCGCCGTTTCCTCGTCAAAGGTGTCGTCTCCTTCGCCACCGTTCAGGGTGTCGTTGCCGGAATCGCCCGTGAGCGTGTCGTTACCGAGTCCGCCAGTCAAGACGTTGTTGCCAGAGTCGCCCGTCAACACGTCGTTCGCTGTGCCACCCGTGATGCCTTCAACGGTCGCCAGAATGTCGTCAGCCTCCAGGGCTTCACCGTCGTCCGTGGTGCCCGCACCGATCGATGCCGTGATGGCAACGGTGCGCAGCGCGTAGCTGACCATGTCTGCGGTTCCCGCGCCACCGTCAAATGTGTCACCACCGCTGGGATCTTCGCCTTCCATGAAGGTGTCGTCGCCCTCGTCTCCGTTCAGCGTGTCGGCTCCGAGTCCGCCGTTAATGATGTCATTGCCTTCGCCACCGTTGATGGTGTCGGCTTGGTCCGTACCGGTAACGGAGTCGTTGCCGATACCGCCGAAAACCGTCAATGCGGTCGCGAAATCCGAACCACTGAACACGTCGGCGCCAGCCGCAAGGCTAACGTTGTACGACTCAGCGCCCGCAGCGCTCACGTCAAGTACCGTACCCTTGTCAATGTAGATCCCGGTGGTGGCGAAAACCATATTGTCCGCTCCTGATGACCCGCGCATCAACAATTCGTCGGTTCCAGCACCAAGATCGATCGTGGTCGCGGCTGTCACCCCGCTGCCTTTCCCGAAAATTCCGTTCAGATAGTCAAGGATGACAACTTGGTCACCGGCCATGTCCTGGTCGACGTTCAAGGTCTTCATCGACTTGACCGTTGCGGCAGGCGTACCACACGTCGCGCCATTGACGAGGATTGCCTGGTCGACTGCGCGAACACCGATGATGATAGTCTGCGCCGTGTCGTTGGCACCGATGGTCATGGCACCGGCTGTGAAGGCACAAGTGCCATCAAGAGCCGTCAGTGCGCGTGCGTAGGCGCCTCCGAGTTCGGGATAGGCAACCTCGTCGCCCCAGTCGCCCTTGATGGGTTCGGGCTTTTCGCCCGCGCATCCCACGAGCAAAGCTCCCGCCAAAACCAGCGGCAATCGCCCCCCACGCTTCTTGTTTTCACCGTGCATCTTTTGGGTCCTCCAACAACGTTTTGGCTCCGGATCGGACGATCCTGGATCGAGAAGTGGATCGCCCAAGTACCAGACCCCTGGAGGGGTACAAAAAATATATTTGGATTTTCTCTTGACCTACATCGACCCATGCCAAACGCACGACACAGATGCGACAAAAAACTGACGAAAGCACCTCAAGAAAGGCCCCGAATTGCCGTTTCTCAAGTAGGCCACGGCTTCTGACGATGCAAGCAACTCAACGTTTTCTATGCGCACCGTTCTCGATTCAGAGGGCTTATTTTGTCGTGTTTCTGGCGTTGTTTTCGCCAGGCTGCGGGGGTGACGGAAAGGGATCGAGCATCGACGGTGGCATTGGTGACGCGGCGGTTGGCGGAGATGGATCCCGCATCGTGATGTCGCGGCCCCCGGCTCTCTCGGCCGTCCGTTTCCGGCAGGTTGGCCGGTTCGGAGACGATGCGCGGATCGAGCTCACGGGCAACGATCCAGAGGGCGACATCACCTCGGCCTACGTCACCTTTGGCGATGCGCTCGGCAAACCCGTGCTGTTTTTTGATCTCGACGGCAACGGCAAGCCGGAATCGGCAAGCAATGTGTTGCCTCTGGATACCGTCATCGAAGGAACGTCGGCGTCAACCACCACGGTCACATTGAAAGAGTTACTGCGAACCCACGCGCAGATCGCACAGGTGAAAGTGGCCTTCATCGATGCAACCACGGCACGTTCGCCCGAACGCGACGCGATGTTGGAAAAGCAAGTCGCAGGGAAAGTTGGCGAGACCTGCGATCCCAAATTCATCGATAACCGGTGTGATACGGGTCTTGGCTGCAAAGGCACGGCACCCACGACTTGCAAGATGGGTGACGCCCCCACCATCACGAGGGTGATGTATCTGCGACAGTCGGATAGCGCCACCATTCAGGTGGAGGGCAACGATCCGGACGACGACGTGGCAACCATCCGGCTTGAGTTCATGGACACCAAAGATCAACCGGTGTCGATCGACCTTGATGGAGACGGCTCACGCGAATCGAGCACCTTTGACGCCGACGCTCACACTGCCTCGAACGGAGGAAAATACTTTTACCGATTTGAATCCAGCCTCAATTTCTCCGAGATGGTGGCCAAGATTGCCATGACGGTCATTGACCGCGGGGGATTGCAGAGCCCTCGAACGGTCGCCGCCTTGACCGACCCACCCCAGCGCAACATCGGACAGGTCTGCGATCCCCGTGGGTTTGATGTGTGTCGCAGTTCGGCCTGTTTGCCGGGCATCGTCGGCGCAGCAAACAACCGCTGCGTCGCGATCACACCCGCGCGAACGTCAGCCTGTGCGCAGGCCAAGACGCTTGAACCAGCCAAGGGCATCACCACGATTCGTGGCGAGATATCGTTTCCTTCCCTTTACGACGCACCGGCCGGATGTGCATCGAATGATCCGCGCCTTCAAGCCGAGCGCATGATCAAGCTGGTGCTCACGGCGCCGGTCGCAAGGGTGGTGTTGTCGACCAACAATAACTACACCAACTTTGATACGGTTCTCTACGTGGTTTCAACCTGCGACTCGACTCCGATGTTGGCCTGGTGCTCAGACGATCGGCGCGGAATGGAAAGACCGTCCCTGGCACAACTTGAACTAGCCAACCTGGCCGCCGGAACCTATTTCATCATCGTCGATTCGTTCAACGCGGAAACGGGTCGCTTTCAGCTCGATTTGACGGTGCGTTAGCGCCGCCGGTGTTTAGCGGGTGCGCATCTGCTGGCGGTACTGGCTTGGCGGCATGCCGAGCACGCGCGCAAACTGCGCACTCAGATATTCGATGTGTTGGTAGCCCGTGCGTTCTGCAATCTGAGCGATCGAAAGATCCGTTTCACTCAGCAGTACCTTCACCCGGGTCAGACGCGCTCGCAGCAGCTCCTCGTGCGGGGTGCGCCCGACCACCTTGCGAAAACGGCTTTCGAGAACCCGGCGCGAAACGCGGGAACGGTCGAGAACGTCTGCCACGGTGATGCCGTCGCAGGAATGCTCGCGAATAAAGCGCAACGCCTCGGCCACGTGTCGATCGCTGATTGCGAGAATGTCCGTCGACTGCCGCGTCTCTACCCCGCGTGGCTTCGTGAAACAGGGCACCCCTTTCACCACTTCGCCCGCCATCTGCCGCTGCAACAACGAGGCGGCCTCGTATCCCGTGCGACGGGCATCGGGAACAACGCTTGTGAGCGGCGGTTCGGACAGGTTGCAAAACAGTTCGTCGTTGTCGACGCCGATGACCGCTATCTCTTCGGGAACAGCAACATCGATCGCACGACAGGCATCCAGCAGCTGCTGTGCCACCATATCGTAGCACGCAAAGACACCGGTGGGCCTCGGCAAGAGCCGAACCCAGTGTGCCAGCGCCTCCTGTTGCTGGTTCCAGGCAGCACCCGACGGAATCTGGTAACCCATTTCAAAGAGGCTGCACGTCGCACCTGATTCCGTCGCACGTTTGACAAAATGATCCCGGCGCCAGCGCGACCAGTTGAACATTGGATCACCGCAAAATCCAAAGTGTTTGAAGCCGCGCTCGTGTAGATGTGTAAACGCCAGTTCGGCAATCTGCTCGTCATCGGTTTCAACCCACGGCAGATCAGGCAAAAGCCGTGCGGCACTCACGTCCACCGCGGGCAAGCGAGCGTCGCGCACGCAGGAAGCCACTTCGGCGTTCTCGATGCGGGCGATGATCCCGTCACCATCCCAGCTGGCCAACCAATCCGGCGGCTTGTCGCCCCGGCGGCCTTCGGGCAGATAGAGCGACCACGGCTCGTGCTCACGCACAAAATCGCTGATCCCTGCCAGCACACCCCGTCCATACGCGTTCGACGTTTCTATGATCAGCGCCACGCGTTTTCGTTTTCGTAGCCGGTGACGCGTTTCCGCCATGGGGTTCTTACTCGTCTTGCGATAACGAATGCCGGCGAGGAGGCCACCACATTTCCAATCCCCGGAGGGGACCAGCGCACAATCTAGCTGGATTTACTGGCTTTAGGACCGACAAATTTCTCAAATTTTAGAGGCGGCTTTCATCAAGCGCTATGATGTCCGGGGTGTCAAGCGAACGCTGGTTGAAGATACTCGAGACCGACGCGCTGCCCGAAGGGGAGATGCGCGAGGCCCGGTGTGACAAGCGGCTGCTTTGCGCTGTCCGCCACGGTGGCAAACTGAGCGTCTTTGATGACGTGTGCCCGCATCAGGGCTCGCCTTTGTCGACCGGCTGGCTTTATGAAGGCCTCGTGGTTTGTCCGTGGCATGGGTGGGCCTATGAGCCCGTGTCGGGCCGGCCGTCAAGTGGACTTGGAGCCTCGCTCGTCAAACACGAAGTGCAAGAGCGACCCGATGGCATCTACGTACGACTCGCCGATGGAGAGCCCGACCTGGAGTAGTCTCGACCGCAATGGCATTGTTTCAGAAACCCGCCACAACCGCGGAAGAGGTCGAACAGGGACGACCGCTCGATCTCAGTCCCGACGAGGTCGCCGACTTCGACGAAAAGACGTGGTACGAAAAGGTCTATCGCGGCGACGCGCTGCCGCAGTTGACGGTCCGCGCAGTGGTGATGGGTTCGTTGATGGGTTTTCTCCTTGCATTCACGAACCTTTACATCGGCCTCAAAACCGGCTGGGGATTCGGGGTCGGCATCACTGCTTGCATCATGTCCTACTCGGTGTGGAACGGATTGTGGAAGGCACGCCTTGTGCGTTCGCCCATGTCGATCCTTGAAACCAACTGCATGCAGTCAACCGCATCTTCGGCAGGCTATTCGACGGGGAACACCATGGTGTCGGCGATCGCGGCCCTCTTGATGCTATCGGTGACGCCGGACAAACCTGCGGGTCAGCACAGTCCGGTTGTGGTGCTCGTCAGTTGGACTGTTTTTATTGCGATCCTCGGTGTTGCGCTTGCCATCCCGATGAAGCGGAACCTCATCAACGTCGAGAGGCTGAAGTTTCCATCTGGACTGGCCGCGGCCACGACCTTGCAATCGTTGTACAGCCAAGGTGGAGAGGCAATTTTGAAAGCCCGTGCCCTGATGTGGGCGGCCATCGGTAGCGGGTTGACTC
>Ga0105046_10000708_pt1 | contig 48365 bp, 41 predicted proteins | sample MAT03_FD_78385 | JGI IMG/M metagenome (GOLD analysis project Ga0105046, IMG submission 78385) | Freshwater microbial communities from Lake Fryxell liftoff mats and glacier meltwater in Antarctica - MAT-03 (megahit assembly) | ecosystem: Environmental > Aquatic > Freshwater > Ice > Liftoff... | reverse complement strand
ACCACCTGATCAAGACCAGTGATGTCTTGTCCACCTGCGGTTGCAAAAAAGGCTTGTCCTCCACCACCACCTTTGATTTCTTTGCCCAGTTCTTTGGCAATGGTGCTCGCATTCATATTTTTACTTGCTACCAGATTGTCACTAATCATAACGGCGATTTGCGGTTTGCCATCAATGTCGCCGGCCAGAACCATAAACAGATCGGAAATCTGTTCCCGTATTTCGAAACACAATTGACGAAGAGTGTCTGCATTTCCAGTTTTCACTTTGGCAATAATCCTTGAAATCCCGTCACGTACTTCTATTTTTTTCAAAAGCTCTTCTTTCAAGCTGTTTTTTCGATCGTTCTCCGCAATTTCAACTTTCCGGCTTAGGATTTCTTTCTCCGCAAGAAGAGCAGTAATGGCTTTGGCCAGATCTTTGGGATGGTTCAGGATTTCAGAAACCTGATCGATAGCCGAAAGTTTCTCCTCTACAAACTCCTGTGCACCTTTTCCGGTTAAAGCTTCAATTCTTCGTACACCCGCAGCCACTGAACTTTCAGAAACCAACTTAAACCAGCCAATTTCTCCTGTTCGTTTCACATGGGTTCCTCCGCACAATTCCATACTATAAGCAGGATCGAAAACAATTACCCGCACAAATTCTCCGTATTTATCTCCAAACAAAGCCGTAGCTCCCATTTTCCGGGCTTCAGCAATGGGTATATTTCTGCGTTCATCCAGTGCAATGTCTTGCCGGATTTTTTCATTTACCCGGATTTCAATTTTCTTTAATTCTTCCTCTGTTACTTTACTGAAGTGGGAGAAATCGAACCGCAATTGATTGGGCGCTACCAATGAACCTTTCTGTGCAATGTGGCTACCTAGTGTTTCCCGAAGAGCAGAATGTAATAAATGCGTTGCTGAGTGGTTGGATGCCGTATGATGCCGGTGTTGGATATTCACCTGTGCCAACACTCCCGATGCCAGTTTCAGATTTTTTTCAGCTTCTGCACTGAATTTGCAGAGCTGAATAATGAGGTCGTTTTCTTTTTTTGTATCCAGCACTTCGAGAGTGTAGATTGTATTTTCCGAATCATCAAGCAAATGAATTTTTCCGGTATCGCCCGTCTGACCTCCACTTTCACCATAAAACGGGGTGTGTTCCAACACAACCTGAAGAACGGTTTCTTTACCGGAAATTTGTTTGCGGTATTTAAGAACCGATGTTTCCGATTCCAGAACATCATAGCCAACAAAATGGGCATCGGCATGTTCTTCAAGAATATGCCAATCACTGGTTTCTACCTCACTGGCCTTTCTTGATCGTGTTTTCTGAGCCTGCATTTCAGTTTCAAAACCCGATTCATCCAGCATGAAACCCGATTCACGAGCAATTAATGCCGTCAGATCCAGTGGGAATCCAAATGTATCGTACAGTTCAAAAGCCTGGCTTCCAGACAATGCCGCTTCATTCCGACTTTTAGCCTGCGCCATTAATTGTGCAATGCGTTTCTCCCCATTTTCGAGTGTGCGTAAAAAGGAAGATTCTTCTTCTTCAATCACCCTTGCCACAAACGTTTTCTGAGCCTCCAACTCTGGAAATACATCCCTGAATTGATGTGCCAGATTTTCAACAAACAAATGTATAAAAGGTTGTTTCTGATCCAGATAACGGAAATAATAGCGAATCGCTCTTCGTAAAATTCGCCGGATCACATAACCCGCTTTCACGTTACTGGGTAGTTGTCCATCCGAAATGGCAAATGAAATGGCCCGGATGTGATCTGCCAGAACCCGAAGGGCAATGTCTACATGTTCATCTTCTCCGTATTTTTTACCACTGGCGTTTGCCATAGCAGTGATCAACGGCATGAAAACATCGGTGTCGTAATTGCTTTGCTTTCCCTGTATAACCCGAACCAATCGTTCAAAACCCATTCCGGTGTCTACGTGCGTGGCAGGAAGTTGTTCTAATGAACCATCTGCTTTCCGGTTGTACTGGATAAATACGTTGTTCCAGATTTCGATTACCTGAGGATGGTCGTTGTTCACTAAATCCCGGCCGGGTGTGGTTGCACGTTCCGAATCAGGGCGGCAATCCACATGAATTTCTGTGCAAGGCCCACATGGACCGGTATCGCCCATCTCCCAGAAATTGTCTTTTTTATTGCCAAAAACGATCTGGTCTTCATCCACAATTTTTTTCCATTCTGCCAAAGCGATGGAAGAGGGAGGAATTCCTTCTTTGGCATCGCCTTCAAATACCGTGACATACAACCGGTCTTTCTGAATTTTATAAACCTCCGTCAGTAATTCCCAACTCCAGGCAATGGCTTCCTTTTTGAAGTAATCACCAAAAGACCAGTTCCCCAGCATTTCAAAAAGAGTGTGGTGGTAGGTATCATGGCCCACTTCCTCCAGATCGTTGTGCTTTCCGCTCACTCTCAGGCATTTTTGTGTATCAGCAATCCTTTTGGAAGGAGGAGTCCGGTTACCTAGGAAATAGTCTTTAAACTGATTCATTCCGGCGTTTGTAAACATCAGCGTCGGATCATTTTTAACCACCAGAGGGGCAGAAGGTACAATCAGATGCTCTTTGGATTTGAAGAAATCAAGGTAAGTCTGGCGGATTTCGGCTGCGGTCATGCTCATTTGTTGGTAAACGGGCCGCAAAGGTAGGGAAAACTTCAATCCGGTATGATTTTGGTAAATGGATTTAAGTTAGATAAACTCTTTGTAGTTTTTTGAAAAATCAGATTTTATTGAATTATTGCGGCCTAATTAAATTCAAAATGTTCAGATTTTTATCCCTTTTAGTGGCTTCTATAATTTTGTTAGCCGTTCAATCCTGTTCCACCAACAAAAAAATAGCTTTTGGGAACCGCAAGTTTTATCCGGATCCTGTGCGAAAAAGCCAGACAATTTCATATCCAAAGGTTGTTCAATCGGAAGTTTCCGATAATAAAGAAGCAAGTTTACAGGCCACTTGTCAAACTGTTGAAGAAGTGCCAGTTTCTGAACAATCACTAAAGTCCTATTCAAAACTCACACTTCGAAAACGATGGCAAAATATTAAAAACGCTTTGGCTTTAAAAGCGATTCTAAATAGAAGTGAAATATCTGCATCAACTAAAAGCCATGTTTCTCAATCGTTGGTGCAGGACGATCGGAAAGTGCCAGGAAGCGCTATTGTCGGATTTGTCTTAGGGCTATTAAGCCTGTTTATTTTACCTGTCGTTTTTGGAATCTTGGGAATTATTTTCTCTGCCGTTGCTCTTTCAAAAGATGGTGATGAATATAAAAAAGGACTTGCCGTTGCTGGACTTATTTTATCCATCATTGGCATTGTCAGTGCCGTGTACATTGCTTCTTAGATGTGATACCATTAATAAATGATAAATTATTGCTACAAACGAAACTAGAATTGTCGCCGAGGCGCAAATGCAAAGTAGATAGTGGCATTTGACGGTAAAGTTGTAAGTCTCGCCAAAAGGTGCATTCCATTTCCCACTTTATTTATAAATCATCATTTATCACTTTCCAATCTCTGTTGTATCCAGAAATTGTTGAATCCCTCTCCGATCACAATTTCCACCAATTGGAGTTGGATCATTTCAAGTATTGCCAGAAAATTAAAAACCACGGCGATTCGTTGAGGCATTTCTTCCACCAGATCCACAAACGAAACCCGTTCACCTGAATTCAGTTTGTTTTTTATGTATTCTGTTTGTCCTTCAATCGAGTAGGGGTATTGAACTACAATGTGTTTAGGCTGCATACTCGCCAGTTCAAATCGTTTCAATACTTTATTAAACACCTTCATCAGTTTAAAAAGATCCAGCGATTCCAATTCTGATTCTTCTTCCCGATCGGCAATAAAGTACTTCAATTCGTGTTCGATGTTGCCTCGTTCAAAACGCAAAAGCCGCTGTTCTTCGTTTTCAGCAAGGGTTTTACTCGCTTCTTTAAACTTTTTGTATTCTAAAAGGTGTTGGACAAGTTCCTGTCTTGGGTCAATTTCCTCTCCCAGTTCGTTTATTTCTGCTCTTGGGATCAGCATCCGGGCCTTAATCCGGATCAGATTGGCAGCCACCAACATAAACTCACTGGCCACATCCATATTCATCTGCTCCAGGTGCCGCAGATACTCTTGAAAATCATTCGTTATTTTGGCGATGGGGATGTCGTAAATATCAAGTTCATCGCGTTCAATAAAGAACAGCAGTAGATCAAATGGCCCATCGAAGAGCGGAAGGTGGATTTCAAACGACATCAGACCTCAAATATGGTGGGATTGATGTGGAAATGCGGTTTAGTTGTTTGAAAAAATATTTTTCGTGGGCTACACCTGACAGGTTTTTGTATTAACGACACATTCGAAATTCAACCAATCAGACCTGTCAGGTGTTCATTTTTTAATTCCAACAACTCCGTTTAGGGCTACTCTTGACAGGTCTTTGAAGCATATATTCAAAACTTCTTATACATTTGAATTACAAAACTATTTCTATTTCTAAACGATGGGACAATACGAAAAACCAAGGTCAAACGCTTTAATCGTAAATCCCTGTGATTTGTAGTTGTCTGGGCGAATATTTTTACCGTCTCCGGTTAAAAGCGTAAATGCAATTACACTTGTCGGATATTGGAACTGAGATCCTGTTATGGCCGTCAGCGAAAGAAATAATAAGGCAGCACGGATCATCATTCTGCAGATTTTGAGTTCGTACCAGGCATGCTATTGGACATAGACAAATAAACTGAAACTTTCGATTTTGTAAACAGATTCAGAGGGTTATTTCACCATCCCAAATTCAAGCCACAATTGGATTTTCAGATGGGCTACTTTCTCGGACTTTGACGGCCAATCCAGATCTTAGAGTGTTCAAGTTATCGTTCACTTTTTATAAAATTCCACCCCAACCCTTTGAATATGAGCTATTAAATCTTTATTCTGTAATGTTGGAAAATGGACGATATCTACATTGTAAGGCAACGAACTTTCTGAAAAGTCTTCTGAAAGTTGCATCAAGGTTTTTTTTCCGATGTCGGTATTCATAACGGCAAGATCAATGTCGCTGCCGGATGAATAATTGCCTTTGGACCTGCTTCCAAACAAATGAACCAGTGTTATTTCAGAATATTTATTGAAAATAGCAAAAAGGGTTTGCATATCCCTTTCTGTTAGTCCGTAGTTTTGGATTGTTTCAATCATTGAACAAATTCAATTGGTTGGTTCCGGTCTGGGCAACGAAAAAACTGTATAATTCGGTTAAAGCTGGAAATGTTTCCGACCGAAGCTGCTCTTCAGAGTCTTCAAATTTATGACCGCTGTAGTCGTGCGACAAGGTATTCCGTATGTCCAGCCCGTCAATCAAGGCCTGGGCATTATCAATAAATCGAGCTTCCTGTGCCTGTCGAAAGGTGTCTTTAGGTGAGGGCTTAAAAATAAATCCCTTCTCTTCAAGAAAGTCTTTCATCACTTTCCATGACAAATCGAGAGTGAATTCAAAACGTTGCACCAGACCGTTTCGCTCCAATTCATTCAAATTTTTAGTTTCAATGGCTTCTTTCAATTTAGAAAATGCCTTTTCGAAATTTGCGAATCTTTGTTTCCAGCGTAAGTCTTTATTTTCCATAACTCAATTCGTTTTTCGTGTTAGCCAATTCGCATTCTATCCGAAGTAGTTTTTCCATTTGCAAAGGAAGGATTTTTGGAGGGACATTTTGAGGATTAGCGAAAGTACAAACTTTTCGGTTTTAGCCTGTTTATCAAAGTCGGTTTATTTTTGTGACGTAATTTTAGATTTTACACTTATGGTCACAAATGACCGTCCTGATTTTTTGCAAATGTGAAAGTCTACCGGTTCGTAAGAAAGACAAAGCTTCCTCTTTTGTTGAGTCGTAAATACACCTTCAGAAAATTCACTCTTGAATTGTTTCACGATTTACCTTTGAACTTCCTATGACCAATGTGGATGCACAAGATTTGTTCGTTTTAAAAACTCTTGTTGATTCCATTGCCCCGTTTCCTGCCGGGCTTTGGAGTGAATTTTCTGGCTTGTTTGAACCCTATTCCGCCAAAAGAAAAATTTGCCTTACCGCTCAGGGAGAGGAAGAAAAGTTCTTGTATGTGGTTTTGGAAGGTGTTCAGAGGGTTTATTTTCTAGATCAGAATGGCCGCGAGGCAACCTTGGTTTTTACCTATCCGCCTTCCTTTGCCGGTGTTTTGGATGCCATGATGCTGGGAGGAAAATCCAGGTATTATTTTGAAACGTTGACAACTTCCCGCTTCCTGAGGGCGCACATTTCAAGCGTTCTGGCTTTAAAAAATGAAATAGCAGTTTCTGAACTGCTTCGCCTTGGTTTATCCGGTTCCCTTTCGGGTTTGTTGGAAAGACTGGTGGAAACGCAGGTTTTTTCTTCGGAAGAAAAGTTCAGGAGCTTACTCAGGCGAAGTCCTCATATCCTGAATTGGATTCCTCATAAATACCTTGCCAACTACCTGGGGATAGATCCCACCAATTTCAGCAAGCTGATAAACTCCATCAGTATTTGAAAATCTTGGTTAAAACCAAGATTATTCTTTTTGCAAGCCTACACTTTTGCCACATCATTTTAGAACAACAAATTCAAATAATATGAAAGCAAATGTTTGGGTAGCAATAGGCTATATCTGGTTTTCCTGTCTGGCATTTTTATTGGTTTCCATAATGGCAATGGCAAATCCACAATCGGTTATGGATTTAGTCCATGTTCAATTGGACAGTTCCGATGCTCTTTCTTCCATACGGGGAGTTTACGGTGGAGTAGGGTTTTCCATTGTTTTTTCTTTGCTGTATCTGTCCTTCAAAGATGTTAAAATGGGCGTAATTTTCCTGAGTTTAATCTGGGGATTTTATGCTTTTTCCAGAGGGATAACCCATGTTTTGGATGGACCACTTGGTGATTTTGGAACGCAATGGATGATCATTGAATTCACCCTGTTTTTGGTTGCAGTCATCATTTTGTTTCGCTTTCCGTCACAAACAAAGCCGGCTTGAGCAGTGAAACCACAAAGTAAAAGATTGCTTTTGGAGCAAATGGAGGCTGAAGTAGAAAAGCACATCGATACAGCGGTCTCTTTACTCCAAAATCAATCATCGGCAGTTCTTACAAAGTCCTCCGGTGCTCAGAATTGGAGTATTGCCCAATGCCTTTGGCACCTGAACAGTTATTCCACTTATTATCATTCTGCCATAGAGCGTGAAATAAAAAAGGCTGACAAAGGGAATGGGGACGAATTTTTTACCTCTGGGTTTTTAGGCAATTGGTTTGTCAAACTTATGAAACCGGGAAAATTAAAATTGAAAGCCTTTGCAAAACACAGTCCACCAATGGATGTAGATGGTAATATGGAAGTGGCACTTTTTATCCAACTTCAGGAAGATCTCTTGCAGCTTTTGCGAAACTCCCGGGAGGCAAACCTGAACAAAATCAAAATTCCCATTTCCATTACCTCTTTGGTTAAACTTCCTCTTGGAGATGTTTTTCAGTTTGTCATCATGCACAATGAGAGGCATTTGCAGCAGGCTTTAAAGATTTTGAACGATGCTTATTTTGCCTAGTGCTGAAAAAGGGTACACACTTTTTTAAAAATATCTTTTAAAAGGCCTCACTGTTATTGAAGTAATCCAATTCAAAAATAAATGCAAAGTTTCAAAGTGAAGTAGCACTTTCACATCCAAAATGGCCTTGCTTTTCTCCAAAGCAACCCATTTCAAAATGATAAAAAGCGAAATGAGATTAAATTAGCTTATCTCTCAATTTCACAATTTATTGGAACAATTTCAGGCGACAATAGTTCGGAATTGTATGGGGAGAAGAAAAGTTGAAAAAAAATCTTACCGAATATAAATGCGCTTTGTAAGGGCAGTAAGTGAAACTGGTGTTTAAAGAATAAATCGACTTTTTACAAAATCAAGAAAATTGTCATCAAAAGATGTTTCCAGTGTATTCCTTTTTTTATCTAAAGTCAGCCGGTCTTTACGATTTTTTTTAATCTCTAATGAAAATAATTTGATTGCATCATAATAGTCCTTTGAATCATAACCAGGAACTTTTCGCCTTTTCTCATATTCCTCTGATTTTTTCCTGAATTCCAATTGTTTATCTCTGAATCTCACCAGGTCGATATAGGTTCTTGATGCACTCCGGCTATAATATATGACGTTATTCCAGGCTTTTCTTTTCAATGTTTTATCTCCTGGAAAATTTGGAATTGCCTGAATCTCGAGTTTTGCTCGAGTCGCAACTTTGGCCAATTCTTGCCGGATAGCCTCGGCAAGTTGTCCGGTGTCGTCTTCAAGAGAAACGAAAAACTTTCGGTTCAATTGTCTGACAGACATGAGTATATTTTTTACACCACCGGCAAATTTGATCAATTTGATTGCCTCTTTTTGCCTTTCATATAATGCACCACTCTTTTTTTTACCGACAACATGATTCATAATGCAAAACACCTGAACCTCGGAGTTGAGGGCAGCGGAGGCCTTAAGCAATTGATCCAATTGATTCACAAGGACATCTTGATTCTTTTTTGCGGTATCGACATTGAAATTTTCAACAGGTTGATTTTCAAATTCGGGAATCTCTTTCAGACATGCCTTCATAGAGGTAAAATATTGTGCATAGGCAATTTTTAGGCCCTCTTGTCCATTAAAGGCCTGTACTTCAGCAATTTTTATCCTTTGCTTTTCTATTTCAGAAAGAATAGATTTTTTTTCTCTTATCGATCTCCGGGTTATACCATTAAGCAATTCATATCGGGTAAACTCCAGAAAATCATTTGATAACTTTAATGTTGGCTTTTTTAATTCATCCAAAAAAAATGTGGCACGCTGGTTGGTTTGACCAAATGAATTATCACATGGAGCAAATGCTGAAAGTATGAGAAAAACAAATATTGTCTTGAATTTATACATCAGATTATAACTGATTGGTGTGTATCTCATAGTACATTGTAAATTCATTGCAGAGAATAATGGCGTGGCCATGGAACGGTATCAAGTTAAAAAAAAATCCGAATAAAGTATGATTTGGGAAGAACTATCATAAGGCTGGCACATTCAGTGTATTATAGAGAGATGAGTATCTTTCTTATCATTCCTTCTTATATTCAAATTTCTAACAACATTGGGGTTGGTTGCTCGGCTTGGTCCGTTTACCTTTGCGGCTGGAATACTATGATAGACAAACTCGAAGGAATTAAGGATCGTTTCCGGGAAGTGGGAGAATTGCTTTCCCAACCGGACGCCATGCTCGATATGAAGCGATTTTCACAACTTTCAAAGGAATACAAAGACCTTGAAAAGATGATGGTGGTGTACGATCAATACAGTCAGGCACTTGCCGACATTGCGGGTGCCAAGCAAATTCTGGAAACCGAAAAAGACGAAGATTTCCGGGACATGGCAAAAGCAGAAATCAATGCATGGGAACCGGAACAGGAAAGACTGGAAGCAGTGTTGCGGGATATGTTGATACCAAAAGATCCGATGGATAGTAAAAACGTCATCCTCGAAATTCGGGGTGGAACGGGCGGTGATGAAGCAGCCATTTTTGCAGGAGATCTTTTCAGAATGTACCAGCGATACGCTGAAACCATGGGTTGGAAATTTGAAGTGCTTGATTTTACAGAAGGCACTTCCGGTGGCTATAAAGATATTTCGGCTGCCGTTCAAGGTGATGATGTGTACGCAAAAATGAAGTTTGAATCCGGTGTGCACCGTGTTCAACGGGTTCCGGCAACGGAAACACAGGGGCGAGTTCATACTTCCGCCGCTACCATTGCCGTTCTTCCGGAAGCTGAAGAAGTCGATGTCGAAATCAACCCGGCAGATATTGAACTCCAAACTTCCCGATCGGGTGGTGCTGGTGGACAAAACGTAAATAAAGTTGAAACCAAGGTTCAGCTGACCCACAAACCAACCGGAATCGTTGTGGTTTGCCAGATTGAGCGTTCTCAACTCGGAAACCGGGAACGTGCCATGAATATGCTGAGAGCCAAACTTTATGATCTGGAATGGGAAAAGAAAAATGCCGAAGTTACCCAGGCCCGAAGAAGCATGGTAGCCAGTGGCGATCGTTCCGAAAAAATCCGGACCTATAACTATCCGCAGGGTCGAGTAACCGATCACCGGATTGGATTGACTGTTTACAATCTTTCTTCCGTCATGGATGGAGACATCGGGGAATTTATTGCACAACTCCGAATTGCCGAAAACGCTGAAAGATTGACTGAAGGTTCTGAAGCGTAAATCAAATAGAGAATATTAAGTAAGAAAGCACGTTAGCCTGCCTCGAAACCATCTTTGCATGAACCAATTCCGTCGTTTTTTTTCTCTTTTTATCCTTGCCCTTTGTGTTTTTTTCTATTCCTGTAAACCGGAGAAAGAGACACTCGACACTTCGCCTTCCAAAGAACTTACCTTTTCTGCCGACACTTTCTTTTTTGATACCGTTTTTACCGATCTCAAAACCGTTACTCTTCGTTTGCGGGTCTACAATCCCAATGATAAGGCAGTCAATATCAAATCGGTTTATGTAAATGGGGTGAATGGGAAATACCCTTTCAGCTTTTACATCAATGGTCGGTTTGGCCCGAATCGGGTTAATAATGTGCAGTTGCAAGGGAAAGACAGTGCGTTTGTGCTGATGTCTGCCTACATCGATTCCAAAGATCTGAACAATCCCTTCATTATTCAGGATTCACTCATGTTTGATGTAGAAGGTCGTTCAAATCAAACGAATGTCAAAATCGTGGCCTACGGTCAGGACGCCTTATATTTAAAAAATACGGATGTATGCGATACCACCTGGAAAAACGACCGGCCAATTATTTTACTTGGCCAGGTTTTAGTGAAGAAAGGCTGTACACTTACGCTCGAAAAAGGGACTAGAGTGTACGGGTATAATTCCGCCTTTCTTCTCGTCCGCGGCACCCTCATTACCAAAGGAACTTTAGATGAGCCGATTGTTTTTCAGGGAACCCGGTTAGAAAACTTTTACAGCGATGTGCCCGGCCAATGGGGTGGATTGCTGATTCTGGATGGTGGAAAAGGCATTATTGATCACACCCTTCTTAAAAATTCATACAGAGGCATCCAGGTAGGAGAGGTGGGCTATCTTCCCGATTCCATACCGGAAAATGCTACCTTGAAAATCACCAATTCTTATATTCAGAACATCGTGGATTATGGCATCCTTGGGGTGAAAGGAATTGTGACCGCGGTCAACAATCAGATAGTGGATTGCGGCGAAAGCGGGTTCGGGGGTCTTCAGGGAGGTTCTTATGAACTTTGGCACAATACCTTCGGATTAAGCGGAAACAATAATTTCCGGAGAGATGGAAAATATCAACTGGCGTTCTCTGATAATCTTCCTGATTCCCGTACCTCTACTATTTACAGAGGTCAACTCAGAGTCAAAGCCGTTAATAATTTGATTTCCGGAACCGAGAAAGACGAATTAGCATTCGGAGAAAGGCTTTTGCCTGAAATTCAAATTGATACCTTTTTCTACAATAATCTGATGGTCAGCCGTCAACCGGAATATTTCCGAAATACCAACAACAAAAAAGGCAATCAACTTTTACCAGATGGATTTCGGTTTCTTAGTCCGTTTAAGTACGATATGGCTCCGGATACGCTTGGAGCTCCTGTTTTATTTGGTTCCGGAATTCCTTTGGATACAGCCATGGCCTTTTTTCCGGATTTTGTATCTACTATTGAACTTCGTAAGTTCTTGTCCAAGGATATTTTAGGGAAACCCCGACCCCTTCAGGCGGGCGTGAAGCCGGATCCGGGAGCTTACAACAACCGAAAAAAATAATTCAATCCATTTCAATCATGCAACACAACACCCTAAAACTATTTATCTTAATCTGTGTATTGGCGGGCTTTAGTTCCTGCGTAAGTCAACTGAAATACAATCGTTTAAATACCGAAGTTTCCGGTCTACGAAATGAACGGGATGAAGCCTTGAAAAAATCGGAGACAGGAAAGATAGACATTATCCGCCTTGAAAAAGATCTCAAACGGATTGACGAAGAAAACGCAAAACTCAAACTGGATTCGGCTTCAAGCGGTGCTATGTATCGAAAGAACAAGCAATTGCTGAACGATGTCTTTGATAAATACGATCGCCTTGATAAGAGCTATAATTCGCTTCTGGCCAATTCCAGTAATGAAAGGAGTCTCACAGAAAAGGATTTACAACGAAAAGAGCAGGATCTGGCCCGTCGTGAAAAAGAGTTGGCCGATGCAAAAGCGGCTTCAGCAGTAACCCAATCTGAATTAGAAAAAAAGAAAGAAGAAGCGGCCAATCTCAGCCAGGTCGTTGGTGCTAAAGACAGCCGGATCAAGGAAATGGAGACCCAGCTTGCGGTAAAGGATAAAGCCATGCGGGAGATAAAGGCTAAAATGACTTCTGCCTTGCTCACTCTTAATAATTCCAATCTTCAGGTAAGCCAAAAAGATGGCAAAGTATACATTGTCTTACCCAATCAGACCCTTTTCTCAACCGGGAGCTATTCGCTCCAGCCAGCCGGTCTGGATGCAGTGCGTACAGTTGCTAAGGTTCTTATTCAGAATCCCGATCTGGAAGTTTCGGTGGAAGGTCATACCGATATAAGTCCGTTTATGCCTAAGCCAGCAAAACCGGTTGCTAAAAAAGGCAAGAAGCCTGCACCGAAAATGGCGACCGGATCCGTCATTAAAGATAACTGGGATTTAAGTTCTCTTCGTGCAACTACGGTGGCAAGGGCTTTATACCTTCAGGGCGTGGCAGGAAACCGGATTGTGGCAACAGGAAAAGGAGAGTTTTATCCGCTGGATAATGCTGTAGGTGAAGATGCCAGATTACGTAACCGACGGATTGAAATCGTGATTGCTCCAAATCTGTCTACTTTGTATGAAATGATTAATACAGGAACGGGCGATAAAAAATAAACCGGCCGGATTTACTTTACTTCATCAATTCCAGTACTCTATCGACCTGCTCAGCTTTAAAGAGTCCGGTTCCATCGTTCATCGTAGTAGCGGTTCCGCAAGCCACACCGTATCGAAGCACGTCTTTCAAAGGTTTCCCTTTTGAGAGTGCAAAGACAAGCCCGGCGACCATACTATCACCCGCTCCAACCGTACTTTTTACCGGTACTTTTGGAGCGGGTTCATGGTGATATTCGTCTTTGGTAATGATGGATGCCCCATTGGCTCCCAGAGAAACCACGAGAATTTCAACAGGGTATTTCTCCAGAACTCTTTTTCCAATTTTGTGTAGATCAAAGACTTCATCTCCTTCAATTCCAGCCAGTTCGCACAATTCATGGTAATTTGGTTTGAGCAAATGCACTCCGGATTTTGCCGCCTCGTTTAAATAAGGGCCAGACGTGTCAATTACCAATTTCGCATGATTGTTTGCGCATAATTTTTGAATCCGGGTTATAAATTCAAGTGGAAATTGAGGTGCAAAACTTCCGCTCATAACCAGAATCGAAGGGAAGGGATTTAAGGAAGAAATGAAGCTCAATACGTTGATCTGGTCGTTTTCCTTCATCGGCAAACCAGGAAAAGTAAATCTGTATTGATTTCCGCTGGCATCGTCTTTTACAACCAGATTTTCCCGGGTCCATTCATCCACCTCAATTGCCAGAGAACTGATTTTTTCTTTTGTCAATAGTTTTCCAATCATTTCGCCGGCAGGTCCTCCAGCTACATAAATTGCCTGATTGTCTAACCCGAGTCTGGATAAAGCTCTTGAAACATTGATTCCACCTCCTCCGGGAAAGTACTCAGGAGATAGGCAGCGAAGTTTCTTTTCCGGCACAAGGCCCGAGATATGGGTACTTTTATCCAGGGCCGGATTGAGTGTAAGTGTGGCGATCATTTTGATTTTTAAGAGTTTGTTGTCGTGAAAATTAGAGACCTCAAAATTGGGAAAGGGATTTAATATTTCTGTTTTTCATATTTTGATTTTCAATTCATAATTAGCTTGTTTCATTTTTCTCTGTATTTGATTGAATTCAGAAAATGCAATTAGAATAAATGGATGGGGATCGTCTCAATGGTTCTATTCGGATGATTTCTTCCAATTCTTGATTCGACTCCCGATGTGTGGATTTGGCATAACTGAATTCGTTTTTTTGAAAATATATCTAAACAACCAAGCCATAAACCTATTAATAGTTGATCAACAATGCCTTCATCAAATAATCAAAAAATGATATTCGTAAATTTGTTTGATTCTTCAGATGGATTTCCTACTTTTGCAGCCCGATTTTAAAACCGACATAGAATAAGTCTTTTAAATGCCTACCATTCAGCAACTTGTGCGTAAAGGTCGTGAGCAATTGGTGTTCAAATCCAAAAGCCCAGCCTTAGATGCATGCCCCCAGCGACGGGGCGTTTGTACACGTGTGTACACAACAACTCCTAAAAAACCGAATTCTGCTATGCGGAAAGTAGCTCGTGTTCGTCTTACGAACGGAAAAGAGGTCAACGCCTACATTCCGGGAGAAGGCCACAATCTTCAGGAGCACTCCATTGTATTAATACGTGGTGGAAGGGTGAAAGATTTACCAGGTGTTCGGTATCACATTATTCGTGGTGCTTTGGATACTGCCGGTGTAAAAGGAAGAATGCAGTCCCGTTCCAAATACGGTGCAAAACGCCCTAAGCCAGGTCAGCCAGCAGCTCCTACAAAAGGAAAAAAATAAGACATTGATCTCCAGAAAGATAAAAGATGCGTAAGTCGAAACCAAAAAAGAGATATCTGTTACCTGATCCGAAATTCAAGGATACTCTGGTAACGAAATTTGTAAACAGCCTGATGTATGATGGAAAAAAATCCATTGCGTACAGCATTTTCTATGATGCTTGCGATCTGGTTGCAAAAAAGACACAGGAAGATGGGGTAGAAGTTTGGAAACGAGCTTTGAACAACATTATGCCAGGAGTTGAAGTGCGTAGCCGTCGGGTAGGTGGTGCTACATTTCAGGTTCCTTCAGAAGTTCGTCCTGCCCGTAAATTAGCCATGGGAATTAAATGGATGATCCAATACTCCCGTCGACGCAGTGAGAAAACCATGACCGAAAGACTGGCTGGCGAAATCGTTGCTGCTGCGAAGGGTGAAGGTGCTGCTGTAAAAAAGAAAGATGATACTCATCGGATGGCCGAGGCAAACAAAGCATTCTCCCACTTCAGATTTTAATATAAAATGGCAAGAGACCTACGGTATACCCGAAACATCGGAATCGCTGCTCACATTGATGCAGGTAAAACAACCACAACAGAACGTATCCTTTATTATTCTGGTGTGAGTCATAAAATCGGAGAGGTTCACGATGGTGCTGCAACAATGGACTGGATGGCCCAGGAGCAGGAGCGAGGGATTACTATTACTTCAGCAGCTACTACAGTAGGCTGGAAATACAGAGAGCAGGATTACCATATTAATATTATTGATACTCCGGGACACGTTGATTTTACGGTTGAAGTAAACCGTTCTCTACGCGTTTTGGATGGACTTGTCTTTTTGTTCTCAGCTGTCGATGGTGTTGAGCCTCAATCGGAAACAAACTGGAGACTTGCTAATAATTACAACGTTGCCCGTATTGGTTTTGTAAACAAAATGGATCGGTCTGGAGCCGATTTCTTAAAAGTTTGTAAGCAGGTAAAGGAAATGTTGGGAAGCTACGCAGTTCCACTTCAATTGCCTATCGGTTCAGAAGAAACTTTCAAAGGTGTGGTCGATCTGGTAAATTTCCGCGGTATCCTTTGGAACGAGGCAGACAAGGGCATGACCTATGAAGTTGTTCCAATTCCGGAAGACATGCTCGAAGAAGCGACGGAATACAGAGAAAAACTTCTTGAAGCGGTTGCTGAATTCGATGACAGATTAATGGAGAAATATTTCGAGGATCCAGCTTCTATTTCTGAAGATGAGATTCTTGCGGCTCTTCGTGCAGCAACTGTAAGTATGAAGATCGTTCCAATGCTTTGCGGTTCCTCTTTTAAAAACAAAGGAGTTCAAACTATGCTTGATTATGTGATGGCTTTATTGCCTTCGCCTATGGACAAAGAAAGCATCACCGGAATTGATCCTAAGACCGATCTTGAAATTACAAGAAGTCCTTCAGTAAAAGATCCCTTCTGCGGATTGGCTTTCAAAATTGCCACCGATCCGTACGTGGGCCGATTGTGTTTTGTTCGTGCATATTCTGGCGTTCTTGAGTCTGGCTCATATGTATTGAACAACCGTTCAGGCAATAAAGAGAGGATTTCACGGATTTTCCAAATGCATGCCAACAAGCAAAACCAGATTGAAAGACTGGAAGCAGGTGACATTGGAGCGGTTGTTGGATTTAAGGATATCCGGACAGGAGATACACTTTCTGTGGAAAATGCGCCCATTATTCTCGAATCAATGGACTTCCCTGAACCGGTAATTGGTTATGCTATTGAGCCTAAGAAAACAGCCGATCAGGACAATTTCTCGAAAGCCATAGGTAAATTAATCGAAGAAGATCCAACCTTAACCGTTGAATCGAACGACGAAACCGGCCAAACCATCATCCGTGGCATGGGTGAACTTCACCTTGAGATCATTATCGACCGTATGCGTCGCGAGTTCAATGTGGAAGTTAACCAAGGTGCACCTCAGGTGGCTTACAAAGAAGCACTTACAAAACAAACTACACACAGGGAGGTTTACAAGAAGCAAACCGGTGGTCGTGGTAAATTTGCCGATATTAACTTCGATCTTGGACCTCGTGAAGATGGAAAACCAGGACTTGAATTTGTTAATGCTATCGTGGGTGGTATAATTCCAAAAGAATTTATTCCTGCAGTTCAAAAAGGATTTGCCGACTCAATGAAAAATGGTTCATTGGCTGGTTACCCGATCGATTCAATGAGAGTCCGATTGTTTCATGGTTCGTTTCATGATGTCGATTCAGATTCTCTTTCATTTGAACTAGCTGCCCGAACTGGTTTTAGAGAAGCCGCCCGAAGTGCTGGAGTTAGGATTCTTGAGCCTATTATGGCTGTAGAAGTACTTACTCCAGATGAATATACAGGTTCTATCACTGGAGATCTAAATCGTCGTAGAGGTATGATGAAAGGAATGGACACCAAAGCCGGATCTCAGGTAATTAAGGCCGATGTGCCTCTTTCTGAATTGTTTGGATATGTTACTGACCTTAGAACAATGTCTTCGGGTCGGGCAACTGCCAACCTTACATTCTCACATTATGAATTCGTACCAATGAGCCTTGCCGAAGGTATTGTTGCAAAAGTTAAAGGAGTTACTGCATAAGATAAAAGCATCATGAATCAGAAAATTAGAATAAAACTAAAGTCTTTCGATCACTCATTGGTTGATAAGTCTTCTGAGAAAATTGTTCGTGCCGTCAAGGCCACAGGTGCCATTGTTAGTGGTCCTATTCCTTTGCCAACGGAGAAAGAGATCTTCACCGTTTTACGTTCACCCCACGTGAATAAAAAATCAAGAGATCAGTTTTCTTTATCTACCTATAAAAGGCTGGTTGATATTTACAGCACCAGCTCTAAAACAGTAGATGCCCTAATGAAGCTTGAGCTTCCTTCAGGTGTTGAAGTAGAAATTAAAGTATAACGAACCTTCGAAGTTCAGTTTTTCAAAAGAGCCGCAGGATTTTGTGGCTCTTTTGTTTATTAGCAGGTGACGAAATGAAAAAATCAGGCTCCAGGCTCACTAATCCAATTGCGTTCTGATCTCTGTTTGATTTAGGATAGCAATGATTCGAAAATAGGATACATTGAATTGCCTGATATTCTTAATTGGTAAAATCCACGTGAATTTAAGAATGTTTGGCTATGGGCCTAATTTTGTCGCCATGGAACTACCATAGAAAATTCGGGAATACGAACCTGGAATTGAGATCCATCAACTATCCGTTCCATTTGGTAGATTCCTACCATTTTACCAATGCCTGATTTAAGGTTGCATCCACTCACATATTCGTGGAATTCACCCGGTTCAAGAATCGGTTGTTGTCCAATAACACCTTCTCCTTCTACTTCGCGGTTTTGCCCCAGAATATCAAATATCCACCAATGTCTCCTAAGGAGTTGAACTGTGTAAGCTGAATTATTCTCAATCAGAATTTTATAGGTGAAAACATAGTGATCCTGTCCGGGATTGGAGTAATCACTTTGAAATTCAGTATGAACTGTAACTTTTACACCCTCGGTTATTTGAGCTACCATGAATGTGGATTGGGTAATAAGTTGAATATATGTGGGCCACAAGAACGTGAATGATTTATTAGCCACCAAAGAAATCTGTTTTTCAAGGCATAATAATTTCGATTCGAACTTCTACTTTTGGTTCATATTAATTATCATGGTTGAAGTAGATATAGAAAAGGGATGGGGGGAAATTTTGAAACCCCAATTCGATATGCCTTATTTTGATGAACTAACCCGTTTTGTGAAGTCTGAGTACCAATCGCAAATAATTTATCCACCAGACGGTTTTGTTTTTCAGGCATTTAATTCATGTCCATGGGATCAGGTAAAAATTGTGATACTGGGTCAGGATCCATACATCAACCCTGGGCAGGCACATGGCCTTTCCTTTTCAGTTCCTGATGGTGTTGCCAAACCGCCTTCACTCCAGAATATTTTCAAAGAGATCAGAGATGAATTTTCATCGCCCATGCCGATTTCCGGGAACCTTCTCCGATGGGCAGAACAGGGCGTTTTATTGCTGAATTCTGTTTTAACCGTTCGGCAAGGTTTTTCCAATTCTCACCAGGGAAAAGGCTGGGAGATTTTTACTGATGAAGTGATCCGGTTACTATCAGTTGAAAAATCAACCCTGGTATTTATGCTTTGGGGGATTCCTGCCCGAAAAAAGGCCGGATTAATTGATGCACAAAAACATTGTATTTTGGAATCGTCTCATCCATCTCCAATGAGTGTAAGGAGAGGCTTCTCTGGAAATAAACACTTTATCTTGTGCAATGAATATCTGATTGCGAATGGTAAAAACCCCATTATTTGGTAAATTGCGCTCATGTACAAACGAGTTTTATTTTCAGTATTTGTGCTGATTTTCAGTACGATTCCTTTTTCATGTGAAAACCTGGATAGTCTTGGTCTCAGTGAAGCAGATGTAATTTCCGGTTTGAAAGAAGCCTTGAATTTTGGCGCAAATAAAGCAGGAAGTCAATTAAGTGTGGTCGATGGTTATCTGGGCAATCAGGCACTTAAAATTATCCTTCCTGCAGATGCTCAGGCAATGATTGAAAAAACATATTCAATTCCAGGTGCTCAAACCCTCCTTACACCTATTCTGGCAACGGTAGTAGAAAAAATGAATCGCGGTGCAGAGAAAGCTGCGACTAAAGCGGCACCTATTTTTGTAAATGCCATCACAACCATGACCGTTACGGATGGGTTAAGTATTTTAAAAGGTTCTGATTCAGCTGCAACATCGTACTTAAGGTCAAAAACGTATACTCAGTTAACATCGGCATTCGCTCCTGAAATCAACACAGCGATGGATGAAGTGGGTGCCGCCACCGCATGGAATAGTTTGTTTTCAAAATACAATTCTTTTGTAAATCCGGTAACTGAATTTACCCTGGGTCTGAAAATAATAAATCCAAATCTGGGTGAGTATGCAACAGGGAAAGCACTAAGTGGCTTGTTTGTAAAAGTAGCTGAGGAAGAAATGCTCATTCGGGTTGACCCGGCAAAACGTACAACGGATCTTTTGAAGAGAGTTTTTGCGGAACAGGACTAAAAACAATCAGTCAGGAACCACAATTCTCAAATGATTAGGGTAGGCATATTTTTTGGAGGAAAATCAAGAGAGCGTGAGATTTCCTTTGCGGGTGGACGTACGGTGTACGATAATCTGGATAAGTCTTTATTCGAACCGATTCCCATTTTTATCGATTCACTTGGAAATCTCATTCAACTCGATTGGCAATTTATATACAAAGGTACCATTCGTGATTTTTATCCGGGAGCTTCCGTAAATGATGGAAATAAACCGTGGCAATTGTATGCTGATTCACTAGGCAATTGGGAAAAGGAGCCTATCTCCGGAATTCAGAAACAAGTAGGGAAACCTCTTACTTTTGAAGATTTACCTGCTATTCTGGATTTTGTTTTTCTCACTTTACATGGACCATTTGGTGAAGATGGTGGGATTCAGGGAATGCTTGAATGGTTTGGAATTCCTTATTCAGGTTCCGGAATATTTCCTTCATCTTTTGGAATCAATAAAATAATGCAGCGGAAGCTTATGTCTTCCTTTGGTTTTGCCGGACCTGCACATCAGGTTGTTTCCAGAGACCAGTTTGTTTCGGATGTTCAAACGGGAAATCAAACCTTATTTAAACAAGTAAAATCATCACCTGGTTTTCCTTGCGTTGTGAAGGCTCCACATCAGGGTTCTTCTATTGGAGTTTCTGTTTTACAGAATGCCGATTCAGATTCGTTTTACAAGGCACTTTCAAAAAGTTTTTTTCTTCAACTGGTTCTAAAAAAGGATTGGGATTCAATGGCCGCTCTGCAAAGAGATCAATGGATTGCCTCTTTTCTCGATGTCAGAACAGGTACCGGACTGCCAGTTACTGTATATGGTTGGAGTTTGGATGAAGCAATCATCCGATGTTATCTGCCAGAGGAACTCATTTCGATATTGGATGATAGCGATTGGGATGCCTATTGGCTGGAACCCGATGATGCAGAAGAGGAAGTACTTATAGAGTCTTTTATAAAAGGGAAAGAATTCTCCTGCATTGTGATAGAAAATTTGGTGGGAGAAGCTTTGGCTCTCCCACCAACCGAAATAATAAAATCATCGGATTTCTTCGATTACAGATCGAAGTATCTTCCCGGAATTTCAAGAAAGGTAACACCCATCGATATTCCTCTCACGCATCTGGAGAACATCCGGTCTGCCTGCGAACGAATGTATAAAACTTTTGGATTTCAGGTTTATGCAAGATTGGATGGGTTCGTTAAAGAAGATGGAACTGTGATCTTGAATGATCCGAATACAACTTCGGGGATGTTGCCGTCTTCGTTTTTCTTTCATCAATCGGCAGAGATTGGACTAAACCCTTCCCAGTTTCTCACCTACATTATTCATAGCTCTTTAGTTAACCGACTTAAAAGTGGAAAAAAGAGACATGGAGTGGAAGTTCTTATCCAAAACCTGAAAGATTTGATGGATAAAAAGGCTTCATCAACCAAAAAATTGATTCAGGTGGGCGTGGTGATGGGAGGCTATTCAACCGAACGACATATTTCCATGGAGAGTGGCCGGAATGTTTTTGAAAAACTTGCTTCTTCCGGGCATTATCATCCCATTCCTGTTTTTCTGACAGGAAGCGATGAGTCGTACAAACTGTACCGGCTTCCGGTAAAAATGATGTTGAAGGACAACGCGGATGATGTTCGCCATCTGGTTGAAAATCCGGTGCCAAAGCATCCGTTTATCGAAAGGTTAATTCAGGATGCAAAAGAAATTACCACACAGTTTGCTTCCGATGCAATTTTTGATTCCGAAGAAATAAAGGTTCAGAATTTGCCCAGTTTGGTGGATGAAGTCTTTATTGCACTTCATGGTCGTCCGGGGGAAGATGGTTCTTTGCAGGAGCGCCTGGAAGAATTTGGTATTCCTTACAATGGATCCGGAGTGGAAAGTTCAAGGAAGACCATCAATAAATTTGAAACCAATGCCTTGTTACGATCGCATGGAATTCTGGTGGCCGGGCACAGAATGGTTTATAAATCCGATTGGATAAATGATTCGGAATCTCTTTTTATTGACATTGAGGCACATTTTCCATATCCTTTTATTGCAAAACCTGCCGACGATGGCTGTTCTTCTGCGGTTAAGAAAATCAAAAACCGCAATGAACTGGATGCTTTCTCTGCTTTAATGTTCAGGGATTTTGAGGATAAACCGTCCGGGCCTTCATCGGTCCTTAATTTAAAACCCAGCGAAGAATTTCCTCAGAAACAAGGTTATCTGATCGAAACGTTAATTGGAAAAGGAAATGCATCTCAATTTCTGGAGGTAACGGGTGGTATGCTTACCCGATTAGATTCAAGTGGAAAAAGGGAATATGAAGTATTTGAGCCTTCCGAAACACTGGCTTCCGGTGAAGTTCTGTCTTTGGAAGAGAAGTTTCTGGCTGGAGAGGGCCAGAACATAACACCGGCCCGGTTCAGTAAAAATCCCGAAGAGCAGCAAAGAATTTCTTTTGAAGTCCGCAAAGTTTTGCAAAAAACAGCAGAAGTTTTAAACGTAGAAGGGTATTGTAGAACCGATGCTTTTGTTCGGATTTATGACGACGGCAAAGTAGAAACAATCATTATTGAAATTAACTCTCTACCAGGAATGACTCCGGCAACGTGCATTTTCCACCAGGCAGCAATCAATCAATTGAAACCACTTGACTTTATAAATGCGATTCTTCTATACGGAAAACAGAAGCAGGTCGTAATCCAATAAATCCAGTTCAGGAATTAAACTGTACACTCTTAGATAGCCTTTCATAAAGGTCTGTCAACTCGGGGTTTGCCTCAATCTGTGCAATGTGTGTTTTCATCGTCTTGAAATCACCACGTCTGGCAGGCCCGGTTTGTGCAAGTTCCGGAGTAAGATAGAAAGCCTTTTCAATTGTTTCTTTTGCAAGTGGCTTTAAAAGATTGAAATCCAATCCTTCAGAGTCAAGAAGAGTCTTTGCCCAGAATAGCATGTGGTTGCTGAAATTGTTGGCAAATACTGCAGCCAGATGGATTACTTTTCGCTGGTCAGAATCCATCACTACTACTTTGTTGCTTAATGATTTACCCACACTGAAAAGAACTTCATGAACTCGGGTTGATGAAGCTTCTATGCAAAAAGGAACTTCGGTGAGGTCAATGGCCTTTTCCTTAGTAAAGGTTTGAATGGGATAGATTACCCCATAGTTTTCTTCCAGGTTTTGTAATATTTCCATCGAACGGCCACCGGAAGTGTGCACCACAATGGTATCTTCACCCGCAATCAGATCATCCGTGATGTGGTCAAGTTCATCATCCGATATTGCCAGAATAAGAAGATCGAGATTGTATGGAGAGAAGTCCAGTTCTTCCGTAACCTGTGTATCATACAATTGACTGGCAAGCAAGAACGCATTGTCTGTATTGCGGCTGTAAATAACCGGAATAAAATGACCAGCCTTTTCAAGATCCTGCGCTAGATGCCATGCAAGGTTGCCTGAACCCGCAAATCCAATACGGAAGTACTTCATTTGAGATGTATTATTCCTTGCAAAGAAAAAGAATTGCGGTGTTGTTTCATGAAGGATTCCATATACTTTTGTAAAACTTTCGAAGCCAAACCCGATGGCATCTTCCTTAAAGGAATTGATTCGCTCCGGCGAGAGTACCAGGGTCGAATTCAAAAAAACCCTCACCCAACTTGAAAAAGTAGCTAAAACACTTGTCTCTTTTGCCAATACCAAAGGTGGAAGTTTGTTTATTGGTATTCAGGATGATAAGACAATAATTGGAGTTTCTGATGTGGAAGAAGAACGATTTATGCTTGAACAGGCGTCTTCTTTTTATTGCAAACCCGAAGTGCGTTTTTCAATTACCGAAGAGGAAGTAGCCGGAAAAATTATTCTTATTGTGGATGTTCCTGAAAGCAACCTGAAACCACACCGGTCTCTTTCTACCAATGAAGAATGGCTTTTGTATGTTCGTTCCGGTGATCAGTGCCTGGTTGCGAGTCCTTTGGTGGCAAAGTCTTTCGAACTGGAGAAAGAAGGTAGAGATTCAAAAGCACAAAATTTCCTCACAAATAATGAAAAGGCATTGATTGGTTTTCTTCAAAAGAAGAACAGGATTACATTAAAAGATTATGCCAAATTAATCAATGTATCAAAGAGAAGAGCCTATAAAATTATGATACACATGGTGTTATCCGGAAAATTATTTATGCACGATTTGGAGAGAACCACTTTTTTTACCAAGGTGTAAGATTAATAACCAGCAACCTTCGCATCCTTCTTAACTTTCTTGTACGAGCAATTATCAAGTGCTTTTTTAAAGTACTTTTTTGCCCAATCTAATTTTCCTTCCTCTTTGGCAATTTTTCCAAGCTCGTTGTATGTGAGACCAATAAATCCTTTGGTGAGCCTATCTTTTCCTCCACCATGTAGAAGTGCTTTCTGAAAAGCCCATTTAGCCCCATCGGAATTTCCTTGCTGGGCCTCCAGCAATCCTTTTAAGTAGTATCCGGCCAGTAATGCGGCTGCTTCATTTCGTCCAAGCAAGCGATTAATAAGTGGTTCAGCCGCTTCTCCTTTTTTCGATTCTATCAGGCATTCAGCATAAACAATGGAAAACAGCCAGTTTCCTGGGTAATTTTCATGCAATGAGGTGGAATATTTTAATGAAAGAGGCATATTGTATTCGTCACGCATGTGAATCGTGGTTAGGAATATGTAGGACTCAGCCTTAGAAAATAAGCTTTTCTGACTGGCGATTTCAAGATCCTTGATTCCGGATACTTTATTTCCTTCCGGAAAAAATACGGTAAATGAATTGTAAAAAGGATGATTTATAGGAAATGCAACCCGGTAGTAATTATATAATCCGGTAGAAAAGTAAAATTCCGGGTAAGATGTTTTCAAGTCAAACCCCTTTTTTATGTATGAATACGCTTTTCGGGTTTCATTCACTGCCTTGATGTATTCGCCTTCTTCCGAATGATGCCTTGCCAAAATGAGGTTGGCCATCATGACGTAATAGGTTGGCTCCGGACTTTTAGGATATTTCTCTGCCAACTTCTCCCCATTGGCAATCACTTTGTTCAGATTCTGAAGGTATACAGAATATTCCTTTGGTTTTGAACTGATTGGAAAGGATTTCCAGAATTGGGTGATGCTGTTGAATAATAGAAATCCGGGGTGATTTTGGTATCTTGTCTTAAATTTTGATATAGAATGATTCGCCTTATCAAATTGAAAATTATACACGTGGTCAACTGCTTTGGTCATTGAATCCATTGCAATTTTATCGTCAAGCAGCAATCCCTGGGAATGACACTGAAAAACCACCCAAAAACAGGTCAACCCAAAAAAGAAGGTTGCCTTAAAAATTTGTGTTAGTTGGTTCTTTCGGTTCATTTTTGCCGGATGCCAAAGTAAATCTACAAATCCCGGATTTCCATATCTTACTGCGAACTTCATGCCTGAAAATCGAATCTTATTAAAAACGTGTGTTGCTGTTTCCTTCTGGATGGTAATTTACATTTTTGGCAGGCACCCAGACCTTCCCTGGGGCGACGGTTTGGGGTATGCAATGGCCGTTGAAAAGGGATTTGATTTAGCAACAAATGCAAATAGTCATTACCTGTATCTCAATTTCCACCATCTTATTTTCCATGCCTTGCCAAATCCGGATGCCGTTCAACTGCTTGGATGGGCTTCTTTGGTTTGGGCAGGAATTTGCCTTTTTCTTACAGGTTGGATCGCTTCTGTTTGGTCGGATTTCAAAGCAAGTCTTGTTTCAATAACCATCCTGGCTTCTTGTTTTCCATTCTGGAGACATGCATGCATACCTGAGGTTTACACGATGGAGCTTTCATTTTGGGCTGCCCTTTTTCTCTGTTTTTTTTATTGGATCAATTTAGGAAAACGACAGGCCATCTCGCTTTTTTTTCTGATTCACGCTTTGGCATTATTGGTTCACATCCATTTTATATTGGTTTTTCCGGTTCTGGCTTTGGTCCTTATTAAAAGGAGAAATTGGTCTCCCTGGTTTTTGCTCTGGTATCTGATTCCACTCCTGGTGATTGGCTATTCTGTTTTTTTTCTGGAAATAAATACGATTAGCCAGGTTTTTTTTGATTCCATACAGGAAAAAATGATGGATTTTGACTGGATAACGAAATTGAAAGGACCATTCTTTTCTGCGTTTATTTTGATATTCATGTTTCCTGCCGGATTTCTGCTTTTTCTTTTGAACCTGAAATCAAATCGACATAAACTGCAGCAAATCGTAAAAGAACCATTCGGTATCTTCCTCGGTCTTATGGCTATTCCTGTTTTGGGCTTCGCCAGTCTATTTCCTGAGCAGGGCATTTATGTTTTTCTATTGCCTGTTTTTTTAATTCTAAGCCTGTTTTCAGGTAGAATTTTTTCCGGATTTACATGGTCGGCGCATTTGATCTGGATAATTCCAATCTTTCAGATCGGGTATTTCTATCTTGGTAAATATACTTTCATTCATACCTCAAGTGCGGAAAAAATTAGCCAGCAGGATATCAAAGGTGGATCTGGGTTTCTATTCTTGCCTTGGGCAAATGGAAACATTGCCTCCGTTTTACAAAAAACGAAAGAAATCCCCATTGATTCATGTCCGGATGAGGAAAGATGGAATGCAGAGCAAGCCATTCGCTGGAATCAATTGCATCCCCGATCACAATTTTTGAAACCGGATTGATATGCCACTATCGGTTACCAGAAAATACATTCCTGGATTGATATCAGTCAATGAAACTATGGCCTCGGTGCCTGGCTGCATTTGGTGGTGAATTATTTTTCTTCCATCCATAGATAGAATGGAATATGCCGTCACAGGAACATCAGAAACAATCCTGAAAGCCTCCTTTGCTGGATTCGGACTGATTTGAATAATAGGGTTTACCTGCTCACTTACAGAAGTTTCCAATTCTGTAAACACATCATCCAAACAAAAGTATGCAGGTGTATTCATGCCAAATTGCCCGTTATCACTGCTTGTCAGTTCAAATTGAATGCTATCAAAAGGATTCACAAAGTTGGTTTGGGCAAATTGCCAGTTTTTGACAATGTAATCCTGTGAATTATCCAAAAACCGGAAGTCTGCCAGGTAAAAAGAAACTGTATCAGTGACCACGCCATTGAAATAGTTCAGCACTTTCAATTTGAAATAATCGGGATCATTGCCCGAAACGCCACCAAATTTTTTTGAAAAGGCATCGCCATTCCTCATACTAAGTGCAGCATACGTATTGTTTGTATACCGGAATGATCGAAGCTTCTTTTGGACAATCGTTTCAGAATTTTTTAAAGAAATGGGCGGAGAGGCAAAGCCAATCCCAAATTTGGTTCCGGAAAAGGATGAGCCCGAAAAAGAACTGTACTGATTTGTAAAGCCAATGGTAGTGGTATCTGTTTTGGTCGAAATGGCAAATCCGGTCCAGTACATGAATTCATTGTTGTAGTAGTTAGGAAACAGAATTCCACTGTTTTGAAATCCACCCGAATTGTCCGATCCATTGTTAATTCCTGAGGCATTCACCGAAAAGGATTCAAAATCAGAAATTTGTTGGGCACTTCCTTTAAAACAAAGAGTAAAAAGGAGTGAAGTGAGAATGAAGTGTTTTGTCATAATTGATAGATAGAAAAATTTGTCATTTAAAATGGAGTTCCAATCCCAGAGTACATTGCCTCAAAGGCATCGGAAAGCCAACCATTTGCTGGTACGAAACGGCTGTCAGGTTGTGTGCTTCACCAAAAAATTTGAGTGTACTTCCGCCTTGAAGTGAGATGGCAGAGCCAATTCTGCAATTGAAAAGTGTAAATGAAGGGAGTGAGTGGTTTCCGGATGGATCGGTATTTCGTTTTCCGGTTTTCTGTACCCAGAAACTGAAATCGCTCTTACCAAACAAATACGAAAATCGGATCAACGATTGATTGGCAGGTATATAAATCAACTGTTTTCCTTTTGCTTCATCGCCTTTAAAACGTTCGTTTGCTAATACTGAGTGACACAGACTCAATTGATACCCGATCAATATTTTGTTCTTACCGTTTATATATTGGAGTTCAGGAAGAATGTTTGCCCCTCTGATTGCCACATTTCCAATATTTTCAGGTTTCCAGATGTTGCCGTTTGGTAACCACTGTATGGAGTTTCTTATTGAAGTTGCGTACAGATTGATTACCGAATTTATCTTCCATTTGGAGGAAATCTTACAGAATTTTTTCCAGTTCAGGTCGGAAGTGAAGCCTGTTTCGGGTTTTAAACCGGGATTTCCGGAAACTGGCCAGTAAAGATCATTTAGTGTTGGAAACCGATATTTCTGATGATACCCGGCACGGACTTCTCCCCATTTATTGTCCGTATAAACTGCGGTAAAGGAAGGCAGGAGAGAGGATCCACTTTGATTTTGCCTACTAATTACTATGTGTTCTCCCCTCAACCCGATCTTAATAAATAAGGGAAACTTCTGAAACTGATAATCAATAGATGTTAATCCGGTCCACCGAATCATTTCCGCCCTTTCTGCATATGCATTGGAATGAACTATCGAGTGGGACAACATCGCCTGCGATTGAAATTGAATTCCGGATTTTACCCATGAATATTCTGCCTTATGGTATTGGCTAAGGATCTTACTATTCGAATAAATATGGGCTACAGGATCCTTAAACAACAAATGATCATTCGATATTCCGCTTGAAATCAACCATTTTTCCGAATATTTTGTACGGCAGACTTCAAAATAAATCCGGTGACTTTCATCCGTTTGGGTTGATTGAGGATTCACTTCATGCAAGCCTGGTGCCAATTCTCTTTCTGATTTTTGTGACCAAAGTGCTGCTTCAAACGAAATGCTTCTACTCAAAGGCATCGTAAAACTCCCCTCCAAACCTCTGAAATTCCGGTAATTATGTGTCTGGTTTCTTTTTACTCCGTTCAATCGGAAACGATAATCACCCTGGCCTGATTGATTCCAGGATCTGATTGAAGTTTTAAGTTTGCCTTGGGTTTGTTTCAAAATCAGCCATTGATGCAAGGTTGAAAAGCTCCCTACAGAAACGCCTGTTCTGATTGTGTTTTCTGTGGATTTATCGTCTCCTCCAAGAAAGATAATCCCTCCAAAGTTTTCACTTAAAGATATTTGAGAAGCACCCCCTTCCTGAATTTGAGCATTTTCAAGAATTGGTCCGGGTATCAGGCTCCCATCAGATTGTCCAAGCATTGGATTATTGACGGGCATTCCTTTCCAACAAATGGACGTATGACCCGCCGCTGCTCCCCGAATACTAATACTTGAAAGTCCGGATGTTCCGTAGTTTTTAAATGAAAAACCAGGCAACGAGCCCAAACAATGGTTAAGGTTTCTGTGGCTTCCAAAAAGTGCTGAGCTATCCGTTAAGAATAAAACGGAATTAAAATTTCGTTTTTGAACTTTTAGCGCCGAAACAGAAACGTGGGGTAACTCAATCGATTTTTCATTCACCTGTGCTGTAACTGGCAAGGAAAAAACGAAAATAAGAATGATATAAAAGAAACCCACGCAACATTGATTTATCCGGAAATGGATATCCAATCATGCAGGCACATGCCTCAGGAAGCCAAACCTGAATCATAAGCAAAACAGACCAGATACCTTTTTTCCCGAAAGTATACTACTCGATTGGTTCAAGGCAGGTCTCCTGGCTTAGACATTCCGGAGCGGCCTTCCCATAGCATTAATGCTACAGTGGCAAAAGGATTTTGCTCCGGAATTTGGTTTGTCTTTACAGTTGCGGGTACAGCACCGGTATTGAACCGGTTTCCCTTTTAATCCGAAATCTGGCTGGCAGTGTTTCGGAACCAAAATCCGTTGCAAACGTACTGTAATTTTTGAATTAAATCAGGGTTCAGGAATAAGACAGGTGAGAATTCAATGCCTTATCAAAAATCCTGTGACTTTCTACCGCTTCTTCAGGCGTTGCACATGTAAATCTTCCATTTGAGAAACCTTCTCTTTCCGCAACATACGCTGCCAACATTTGCATAAAGCAATCCGGGAATCCAGGTTCAAAAATTCCGCCAGTCACTGTGGCATACGGTCCTTGAAATCCAAGATCGGTTTTTTGCCACCATTGCTCTTTGTTCCGGATGTACTGCCAGAAAGTTTTGGGTTCTTTTGTACTAAACCTGCAACCTCCATCCGTTCCCAGGATTTCAATAAACCATGTATTGGTCTCTGTTGGTGCCATACGTTTCATTTCCCATGTCATCGGAACGTCTTTGTCTTCACCAATATCTACACGGGTAGTAAGGATGGCATTGTCCCAGGTATCACAAGGAGCCATTCCACCCTTACCATCCGGCCTTTCCGTGTATATTTTCTGAAGATGGGAGTAAATGTGTTTTGGTTTCCAACCCAATCGTAAGGGAACATGGGCCACATGCATTCCAAGATCTCCCATCACTCCAATCTGTCCGCAAAATGCAGTCTGCCTTTTCCAGTTAATTGTTTTTGTAGGATCAAGATCAGAACTATGGTGAAAACCGGCCTTAATTTCCAGTAGTCGGCCCATACCTCCTTCTTTCACTGTTTTTATGATTCGTTGAACCCCGGGTAAAAATGGAAATTCAGACGAACAACGCACAAACCTTCCGGAAGAGTTAACTGCTTTCAAGATATTTTCTGCTGCAGTCAGATCAATCCCAAATGGTTTTTCAGCCAGTAAATCCTTGCCTGCTTCCAGTACATCGGTATAAATTTTTTCATGGAGGTTATGAGGAACAGCCACATACACCACATCTACATCCGAAGCCAACAGTTCATTATAGTCTGTGGTGAGTAGTTCAACACTTTCAATTTTTTTGTACCATTCCAATACTCCAGGAGAGAGGTCTGCCACCGCACTTAGAACCGGAATGGCTGGGAAGTCTTGCAACATAAACCACCTTCCAAAGGCAGAGGCGGCCTCTTTTCCCATCAATCCCCCTCCAATAATTCCGAACTTTATTTTTTTCATTCTCAATAAAACGGGTTTATTTTAAAGATGGAAGAACGTCGGATGCTTTTGCTCCATCATGTACTATGGCCATCAATGCACGTGTCATAGCGGCCGGATCCCTATGTTGAATAATATTTCGGCCATACACAATCCCATGCACTCCTTGCTCAATAAGTTTCTCCGTCCTTGTCAGAATTTCTTCATCGCTTGCTTTTCCACCTCCTCTCACCAGTACCGGGATGTCTCCCGAAATTCCAACTACTTTATGATACAGACTTACATCGTCGGTTGGATCAGCTTTAATAATATCTGCTCCAAGTTCAACGGCTTGTCTCACTAGCGGAAGAATTTTATTCAGATCCCCATCAACCATGTATCCGCCGGCTGTTTCATTTTTCTGAAACACCAATGGTTCTATCATAAGAGGCATGCTGTGAAGATCGCAAACCGGTTTAATTTTTAAGATGTTCTGAATGCACTGGTCCGTTACCTCCGGCTCGTCAGGAATCCGGAATAGATTTACCACAACACAAGTAGCATCCAACCGGATTGCTTGTTCAACCGGATTTTCAATCATCCTGGAAAAAAGTGTTCTTGGTAAAATCTGACCATAAACATTGGCTACATCTGTGCGGAGAACCAATGAGGGTTTCTGTCTTCCCGGAATTGACTGAAGGTAATGTGCTTGTCCTGTAGTTAGTTGAATTGCATCCGGGGCAGCTTCAACTAAAATTTCAATGGATTTTTTAATATTCTCTATGCCAAGAAGAAAGCCTGATTCATTAAAAAACCCATGATCAATGGCCACATCAAAGCATCTGCCTGATTTCGCATTAAACAGGCGATTTAAACGGAATGATTTCATAAAATTCTGATTACTTGTATCGTTTGACTGTTGGTGGTGCAAAACTACAAGCCTTTTTTAATGCGGACAGGAAATCAACCGATAATTTAAGGCTACCCGTTCTTTTTTTTTGATTGGCCTTTTTTGGGATCCGGATTCTGATTGGGTCCTGTTTCTTTTTCGGAGATTTCTTTTTTCTTCCGTAAACGTTGATTCAACCAAAGAAATGCCAGACTGGAAAGCATAAACAACCAATAACTGGTTGCAACTCCATAATAAATGGATTGATGGATACCAATTATAAATCCCAGCACCATTATGGAAAACAGGACTATATCAAAAGAAGTCAACCGAATCTGCATGTAAAATCTGGCCTTCCGGCTCTAAAATGGTGTATGATGAGAAATCTTGTTTTGCTGTAACGCCCTTGCCTTTCAGTATTTGAGAAGGGGTGGTAATTTCAACAAATTCATTGTTAAATACTCTTCCTTCGGAACGACTCCAATGGAGTTTCTCTGTATTCAACTTTTCATGCTTTATCAAATCTTCGAGTACCACATGTCCAATAGCTGTATACAAATCCTGTTGTTTGTTGTAGAGAAGAAAATCCGCTCTTAGCAGCGATTGCTTTAGAGTATCTGATTTATAAAACGTGACAAGAATTCCCTTGTCGTATTCCTGATTTCCATTTGAATATTCAACCTGAACCGGGGCTTGCATTCTCATTTTTGTTTTGCCGGAGTCTGTATAAATGGTGTTTAAATTCTCTGACCTCAGCATGGGACCAGAATAGTGTTTTAACGAAATTTCTGTTTTTTGTTCGGTGCAACTATTCAATTGTGCTGTCAATAACAGCCAAAACAAAGGCTTATACCAAGCTCTGCAGGAATAGAAAGGATTGATCTTCTTTAACATCAGAATTTATCCTCTTCCGGTTCGGCCTCTTTGGGTTTTACCGGAACTGCCTTTTTTGGACCTTTTTTAACAGATTTCTTTTTCTTGGATTGAGGCGGAGGGGGCTCTTCAAAATCCTGTATGGGTGCATTTAAATCTTCTTCTTTTGGAGCATCTTCAAATGATTCTTCAAACTCTGCTTTTAAGCTGGGATCCGAAAGTTCGGGGTCACGAAGATCCGTTTTTTTAACTGTTTTTGGTTTTTCTGGAGCTGGTTTGGGTTCATCTCCAAAATCATCTTCTTTCTTTTCCGGATCTTCGGCTTGTTTATCATCCGGTTTGAGTTCATCTGGGTTTAGATTTTCTGTATTTGTACTGTCATTTATTTCTTCAGAATTTTCCTGAGATTCTTCTTCGATAGCCGCACTGTCGGCAGCAAGTGAGTCAGCCATTGCAAGGGCAGAATCTGCCTGTTCCGGGAAAATGGTGATCATTGGAATCATTGCCATTCGCTTATCAATCTTTTTCTTACCCAGTCTGAGAACCAGAAGAACATCGGTTTTCCTCACCAGTTCTTCCATTCTTGGCATCGAATCTTTATCGAAAGGGGTAAATTCCAGGTCCGCAGTTTTCTTGTCGAGATAAAATGCACTTTGATAAGCAGGACAAATTTGCTTGTGTTTACAAGCTGAAAACCATGCCATTATCAGCATGAATATCGGTAAGGCAATATTTACAGATACGTTTTTCAAATTTTTACACCTGCTCTGTTTCGAATAGGGTCGCAGTCCTTTTTCCGACACAAAATAAACAAACTATCTTCTAAGGATGGCTAAGAATTTGGAGCTTTAAAGCACATGCGTTGGTATGAGAGTCTGATAACCTCCTCAGATCTGACGTGTGTTTTCCCGAAATCGTATTCTGGTCCTGTCAAATAAGTAGAGGCAACTCCGGGATAGTGATTTTATGATTATCATTTGCAATCAGAAACGAGGTCTTTAGAACAATCCGTCTGTCGATTATCCTAATCCGGCGAGCTTAGTTTTTTATTTGCGGGCTTTCGGATTTGTGTTACTTTCACCCCGTTTTAAAACGACAACGATTCGATTTCTTCGAACCATCCATGCGATCTGAAATGCCAGTTTTATCTCCATCCGCACCATCTGCAAAAAAGGGTGCACTTTTTTATCTGATTATGCTGGTCATTTTCGGATTGGGTGTTTACCTGGTGATTAATTCCGGCCAGCATCTTGAAAATCACAGTTGGAAACACATTACGAACTCTTCTGAGGCATCTACTCAACCTCTGGGTATCGTTTTGCCAACAGCCGGAACTGATAGTATTCTTGAAGTGCCATTGAAAAACCTGATGGGTAATTTCACTCATCCACTCAGCATTGCTTTGCTACAGATCATCATTATTATATTTCTGTCAAGGGTTTTTTCGTATTTGATGAGGCTAGTCGGACAACCTGCAGTGATAGGAGAGATTTTGGCAGGAATTTTTCTTGGTCCATCTTTATTAGGTGCTGTATTTCCAGGTGTCTGGTCGGCAGTTTTTCCTCTCGCCAGTTTGCCAAACCTCCATGCAATGAGTACCATTGGCCTGAGCTTATTTATGTTTATTATTGGGTTGGATCTGGATGTTTCTATGCTGAATCCGCGGATTCAAACGGCGTTGTTTGTGAGTCATGCAAGTATTGTTGTTCCTTTTTTTATGGGAGTTGTCCTGGCTTATCATTTATATTCTGATTTTGCCCCAGGCGGTGTTCCATTCATCACTTTTGGTCTTTTCATGGGAGTCAGTATGAGTATTACTGCTTTTCCGGTTCTGGCCAGGATTATTCAGGAAAGGGGGCTGAGCAGGACGCCATTGGGTGTTATGGCAATAACTTGTGCTGCCACCGATGATATATCTGCCTGGTGTATTCTGGCTGTAGTTATCGCCGTTGCAAAAGCAGGAAACATCAGTTCCGCTGTGTTTACACTTATTTTAGCTGCCGGATATGTGGTTTTTATGTTTAAAGTGATTAAGCCTTTGATGCTTCGTTTAAGCAAACAATTTACAAGCCACGATCAGATCCGGAGACCATTTATAGCCGTTTCCATTCTTATGCTCCTTACCTCCGCATATGTTGCCGAAGTGATTGGTATTCACGCCTTGTTTGGAGCCTTTCTTGCCGGTGTTACCGTACCACAGGATTCCAAAATAAGAGAAACACTAAGACAGAAAATTGAAGATGTAAGTCTGCTTCTTTTTCTTCCAATTTTTTTCGCCTTTACCGGACTCAGAACCCAAATTGGACTCCTGTTATCCGATGGGTTGTGGGGAGTTTGCGGACTTGTATTGTTCGTAGCAGTTTCAGGAAAAATGATTGGGACAATCTTTGCCTCTAAGATTATGGGCCAAACCTGGAAAAGTTCATTATCCCTTGGTGCCCTGATGAATACAAGAGGACTTATGGAACTGGTTGTGCTTAATATTGGCTATGATTTGGGAATTATTACACCAGAAATTTTTGTTGTGTTGGTTATCATGGCCGTTTCTACAACATTAATGACTGGCCCATTCCTAAGTCTGATTGATTGGTTCTGGAAAGGAAGGCCAGCATCTCCAGGATTGCAACCAGATGTAAAGCCGGTTATCCTTCACGATTAAATATAAACTCGTTAAAAAAGGGTGTATTATGTGCATTGAAGCCTTAATTCTTTTTAATAAATAATTTCAGAATTAAATCCTCCAGTTTTTTGACACCAACTATTTGAATCTTATACTTTTCCGGATTGATTTTATTGAAGTTGTAGGATGATATATACATGGTTTTGAAGCCTAGTCTTTCTGCCTCCGAAATCCGGTTTTCAATTCGGTTTACAGCCCGCACTTCACCTCCAAGACCTACTTCCCCCGAAAAACAAACAGAAGATGGAATCACTCTGTTTTCAAGGGAAGATATTAAAGAAATGCATACGGCGAGATCAATTGCAGGATCTTCCACTTTTAATCCCCCGGCAATATTTAAGAACACATCCTGATTGCCAAGCCGGAATCCACCTCTTTTCTCCAATACAGCAAGGAGCATGGAGAGCCGCCGGGAATCAAATCCGGTTCCGCTTCTTTGAGGTGTGGCATACCCGCTTTGAGTGACCAATGATTGAATTTCAATCATTAATGGACGATTTCCCTCCAGCATAGAACTTATTGCCACGCCACTCAGTTCATCTTCCCGGTGGCTGAGTAAAATATCGGATGGATTTAAAACAGGCTTAAGGCCTTCGCCATGCATTTCATAAATTCCAAGTTCCGAGGAAGAGCCAAATCGGTTTTTAATTGTTCTTAAAATCCGGTAATTCAGATGCCGCTCCCCTTCAAACATTAAAACGGTATCAACCATGTGCTCCAGAAGTTTGGGGCCAGCGATGGTTCCATCTTTTGTGATGTGACCTATTATAAAGGTGCAGATCATCGCTTCTTTGGCAAATCGCAATAATGACCCTGCGCATTCGCGGACCTGAGATACAGAACCAGGAGATCCTTCTAATTTTGCTGTGTAAAGTGTCTGAATTGAATCAATGATTAAAAGATCGGGTTGCAGATCCATCGCATAGCCCAGGATCTGGGTTAATTCGGTCTCACTTAATATGTAGCAATTCGTATTTGAAATGCCCAACCGATCCGCCCGCATTTTGATTTGTTGGTGACTTTCTTCACCGCTTACGTAAAGTACTTTTCGTCCGGGAAAAGCCAATGCTTCCTGCAGCATTAATGTAGATTTTCCTATACCAGGTTCGCCTCCGATCAGGACAAAACTTGCCGGTACAATTCCTCCTCCCAATACGCGAGAAAGTTCTGGATCTTTGGTTTCTAAACGGTTCACATTTTCTCCACTGATTTCATCAATCTTTCGGAGCTTTTGCCCCGGATTTACCAGTTTGGCAGGAGACCATCCCTGAGACACCTCTTTGTGAACAATCTCTTCAACAAACGTATTCCATTCACTGCAGGAAGGACATTTGCCAAGCCATTTGGGTGATTCGCAGCCACATTTCTGGCAGAAATAAACAGTTTTAGATTTAGCCATACAGCGGGCAATTTGTCGAAAGAATAACAAATCCTATCAATGTGTTTTCCATTATCAAAGCAAGAAGGAAGGCAGTTAAATAAAAAGCTGTAAATGGAACATTGGTCAGCTAAATCCTGCATTTGAATTATTTTAATTATTTCTGGCCCAACTTTTGTATTACACAAAGCGAATGCCTAATTTTGCAGGCTATTTTAGGGAAACCTTGGAATATGGGAAAAATTTTCAAGACAACCAAAAAAATTGCAGAGATTTTTTCCAACGTGTTTTCATTTTCTCCATAACAGATAATCGTCTCTAAACGAACCATATGGCCTTTAGAAAAAACAGAAAGCTTAATCAGGACTTTACCAAAGTAACCATCAGTCTTGCTTCTCCAGAATCAATTCTGGAAAGTTCCTACGGGCAGGTTACACAACCAGAAACCATCAATTACAGGACTTATAAGCCTGAAATGGATGGTCTTTTCTGTGAGCGAATTTTTGGTCCTGTAAAGGATTGGGAGTGTCATTGCGGAAAATACAAACGAATCCGGTATAAAGGAATCATTTGTGACCGTTGCGGTGTAGAAGTAACCGAAAAGAAAGTTCGCCGGGAGCGAATGGGACACATAGAATTGGTTGTTCCGGTTGCTCATATCTGGTATTTCAGATCACTTCCAAATAAGATTGGTTATCTGCTGGGTCTCCCAACAAAAAAACTGGATCAGATTATATATTACGAACGTTTTGTCGTAATTCAGGCTGGAATTAAAGCAGAGGACGGAATTGAATATCTTCAATTTTTGACAGAAGACGAATACCTGGATATTCTGGAAAAACTTCCAAGAGAAAACCAGATGCTGGATGATAAAGATCCCAACAAATTTATCGCAAGAATGGGTGCCGAAGGACTTGAAATGCTTCTTTCCCGACTTGAGCTGGATGATTTGTCTTACAGTCTTCGACATGCAGCAGCAAACGATACATCGCAACAAAGAAAAGCGGAAGCATTAAAACGACTTAAAGTTGTTGAAGCTTTCAGAGATGCCCGAACCCGGATCGAAAATAAGCCGGAATGGATGATCATTAAAATGGTTCCGGTAATTCCACCAGAACTTCGTCCTCTTGTTCCTTTGGATGGAGGGCGTTTTGCTACTTCCGATTTGAATGACCTTTACAGAAGGGTAATTATTCGAAACAACCGACTAAAAAGACTAATTGAAATTAAAGCACCGGAAGTAATTCTTCGGAACGAGAAAAGGATGCTTCAGGAGGCAGTAGATTCTCTTTTTGATAACTCAAGAAAAGTAAATGCTGTCCGTGCAGAAGGTAACCGGGCTTTGAAGTCTCTTTCTGATATGTTGAAAGGAAAGCAAGGTCGTTTCCGTCAAAACTTACTAGGTAAGCGGGTTGACTATTCAGGTCGTTCCGTAATCGTAGTAGGTCCGGAATTGAAATTGCATGAGTGCGGACTTCCCAAAGAAATGGCGGCTGAGTTATTCAAGCCATTTATTATCAGGAAGCTTATCGAAAGAGGAATTGTTAAGACAGTAAAGTCAGCTAAGAAAATTGTTGATCGAAAAGATCCTGTAGTCTGGGATATTCTGGAAAACGTTTTGAAAGGACATCCTGTTCTTCTTAACCGGGCTCCAACTCTCCACAGATTGGGTATTCAGGCATTCCAGCCAAAATTGATTGAAGGCAAAGCCATTCAACTTCACCCATTGGTTTGTACTGCATTCAACGCTGACTTTGACGGTGACCAGATGGCCGTTCACGTTCCTTTAGGTCATGAGGCAGTTTTGGAAGCATCACTTTTGATGCTTGCTTCACACAACATTCTCAATCCTGCAAATGGGGCGCCAATTACGGTGCCTTCTCAGGACATGGTTCTTGGACTTTATTATATTACAAAAGGTAGAAGAGGAACTCCTGAGCAACCCGTTCAAGGTGAGGGAAATACTTTCTATTCAATGGAGGAAGTTGTTATTGCCCTGAATGAAAGGCAATTAAATAAGCATGCCTACATTAAGGTTAAAGTGAAGATTAAAAATGCTGATAGGGAGCTTGAATACAAAATTATTGAAACTGTATCGGGTCTGGTTCTTTTTAATCTCTGTGTTCCTGAAGAAGTTGGATATATAAATGAGCTGTTAACAAAGAAAAAACTTCAGAAAATTATCGCTGATGTTTATCGGGAATGTGGTGTTAAACGAACCGCCAAATTCCTTGATGATATTAAAGAATTAGGATTTAAGATCGCTTTCAGAGGCGGATTGTCAATAGGACTTGATGATATCAAAATTCCGGATGAGAAGGATGCATTGGTTGCTTCAGCGAAAGAAGAAGTTGAAAGTGTTTGGGCAAACTACCAAATGGGTCTCATCACAGACAATGAGAGATACAATCAGGTAATTGATATCTGGACAAGGGTTAACTCGAAAATTACAGAAACCTTAATGCGTCAGTTGGAAAACGACAATCAAGGCTTCAATAGTATATATATGATGATGCACTCTGGTGCACGTGGTTCCCGTGAACAAATCCGTCAGCTGGGTGGTATGAGGGGTCTGATGGCAAAGCCACAGAAAAACCTTCAGGGTTCAGTAGGTGAGATTATCGAAAATCCAATCCTTTCAAACTTTAAAGAAGGTCTTGATGTGTTGGAGTATTTCATCTCCACACACGGTGCACGAAAAGGACTTGCTGATACTGCATTGAAGACAGCAGATGCTGGATACCTGACCAGGCGTTTGCATGATGTCGCTCAGGATCTGGTTGTTAATGAGCCAGACTGTGGAACATTAAGAGGAATTACGGTTTCTGCTTTGAAAGAAAACGAAGAAATTGTTGAACCCCTTTCAGAAAGAATTGTTGGACGGGTTTCTGTGCACGACGTATTTCACCCTATTACCGGAGAAATCATAGTTGGAAACAACGCTGAAGTTACAGACGATATCGCAAAGCAATTGGATGAAATCGGGATCGAGGAAATTGAAATTCGATCTGTACTGACTTGTGAGACAAAACGAGGTATTTGTGCAGCCTGTTACGGAAGAAACCTTGCAAAAGGACATCCGGTTCAACGGGGTGAATCTGTTGGAGTTATTGCAGCCCAATCCATTGGTGAGCCAGGTACTCAATTAACACTTCGCACATTCCACGTTGGAGGTACAGCATCAAACATTGCGGTTGAATCTTCAATTCGGGCAAAACAAGACGGAGTGGTTATTTTTGATGAAGTTCGTACACTTGCTACTACTACCAATGACGGTGAAGCCATCGATGTGGTAATTGGCAGAACGGGAGAATTAAGAATCATTGCCGAAGGCCAGGCTGTTACTACTGATAAAGTGTTGATGGCAGCCAATATTCCTTATGGATCTTTCCTGAAAATAAAATCCGGTCAGAAAGTTGAAAAGGGCCAGGAGCTATGTTTCTGGGATCCATACAATGCTGTAATTCTAACCGATATTGATGGTAAAGTTGAATTTGAAGCAATAGAAGAAGGGATAACTTTCCGTGAAGAATACGATGAGCAAACGGGTCACCGTGAGAAAGTAATTATCGAAACAAAAGACAAAGCGAAAAATCCGGCGATTGGTGTATCAGGTAAATCTGATTCGAAAATTTTCAACCTTCCGGTTGGTGCTCACCTTGTTGTGGAGAATGGACAGAAAATTAAAGCAGGTCAGGTTATGGCCAAAATGCCGAGATCTTCAGGTAAAACCCGTGACATTACAGGAGGTCTTCCTCGGGTAACAGAACTTTTCGAAGCAAGAAATCCATCGAATCCAGCCATCGTTTCTGAAATTGACGGCATTGTAACCTATGGCGGAATCAAGAGAGGAAATCGTGAAATCTTCATTGAATCCCGCGACGGGGTTAAAAAGAAGTATATGGTGCCTCTTTCGAAACACATTCTTGTGCAGGATGGTGATTATGTGAAGGCTGGAATGGCGCTATCAGATGGTGCAATCACTCCTTCAGATATCCTCGCAATCAAAGGACCAACTGCAGTTCAGGAATATCTTGTGAATGAAATTCAAGAGGTATACCGCTTGCAGGGTGTTAAGATCAATGATAAACACATTGAGATTATCGTTCGTCAAATGATGCAGAAAGTGGAAATCACAGAACCTGGAGATACCAATTTCCTCCCGGGTCAATCGGTTGATAAATTTACTTTCCGTCGTGAAAACGATGAAGTTATGGGAGCAAAAGTTGTTACAGAAGCGGGAGATTCAACGGTTCTAAAGCCTGGTCAGATTGTTTCTACGAAACGTCTTCGGGATGAAAATTCAAGTCTTAGGAGAAGAGATGCTGCTCTGGTTGAGGTAAGAGAAGCAGAAGCGGCTACTTCACGGCCTATTCTAATGGGTATCACACAAGCATCCCTTGGTACCGAAAGTTTCGTATCAGCTGCTTCATTTCAGGAAACTACCAAAGTGCTAAGTGAAGCCTCCATCAGAGGTAAAGCGGATAGCCTGTTAGGATTGAAAGAGAATGTAATTGTAGGTCACTTGATTCCGGCTGGTACGGGTATGAGAGATTATGAACACATAATTGTTGGTTCAAAAACAGATCTTGAGACTCTTACCCATGTTGCTGAGCAAGGAGGAGCATTTGTGCCACCAACTACGCTTGGCTACCGTAAAACAAAACGTGAAACTTCCATTGTATAATCATTATTAATTCATGGAGAATCAGGAACAGGGGAACCAAATTAATATTGAACTTTCTGAGGAAATGGCAGAAGGCATTTACGCCAATCTCGCTATGATCGCTCATTCAAATACAGAGTTTGTGATTGATTTTATCCGGTTAATGCCCGGGGTTCCCAAAGCAAAGGTGAAATCAAGAATAGTAATGACTCCTGAGCATGCAGTACGTTTTCTTCAGGCATTAAAAGATAATGTAGAGCGCTATCAGGATTCCTTTGGTGATATTAAAGACATGAGCGATATGCCTAAAATACCCTTCAATTTTGGAGGCACTATGGGTCAGGCTTAAATTCTTTTTGAATGGAAAAGGTAAATACCAAAATATCAAAGAACGGCACCGTTTCTAAATCAAAACATCCCAGAGAGCGATATCAGTTTTGGTTCGACAACATGCTTCTGATGCGCCGTTTCGAAGAAAAGGTAGGTCAGTTGTATGGTCAGCAAAAAATAAAAGGATTCTGCCATTTGTATATTGGTCAGGAAGCTTGTGCTTCTGGCGCAGTCACTGCAGCTATCAAAGGCGATAAATGGATCACTGCGTATCGTGATCATGGATTGCCCCTCGCTTTAGGTTCAGATCCAAAGGTTTTAATGGCAGAGTTGTTTGCAAAATCTACCGGTTGCTCAAAAGGCAAAGGTGGATCTATGCACTTTTTTGATAAGTCTGTTGGTTTTATGGGCGGTCATGGAATTGTTGGTGCTCAAGTACCTATGGGTGCTGGAATCGCTTTTACTGAAAAGTATAATAAAACTGGCAATGTCTGCTTTTGCTATATGGGCGATGGTGCTGTGAGGCAAGGTGCATTCCACGAAGCCTTAAACATGGCCAAGACATGGAATCTGCCAGTTGTTTTCGTTATTGAGAATAATGGATATGCTATGGGAACCTCAGTTGAAAGAACTTCCAATGTAACCGAGTTATACAAATTGGGTCTTGCATTTGATATGCCATCGGAGGCGATTAATGGTATGAGCCCTGAGGCAGTTCATGAAGCATTTTATCAGGCAGCAGAGAGGGCCAGAAAAGGAGATGGACCGACGCTTCTTGAATTAAGAACCTATCGTTTTAAGGGCCATTCCATGTCTGATCCGGCCAAATACAGGACTAAAGAAGAACTTGAGAATTATAAAAATCAGGATCCGATTGAGTATGTACGGGGAGTACTTATTACAAATGGCTGGGCCACTGCGGCAGAATTGGACGATATTGAATCTAAAATTAAAGTAATTGTTAATGAGAGTGTGGATTTTGCTGAAGAGTCTCCATATCCTTCTGTAGATGAAGTATATAAGGACGTCTATGCGGAGGCTGATTATCCATACATTATTGAGTAAACACTATGAGTCAACAAATTAAAGAAAAAAAATCAGACAGCGCATCGGCTCTTGAAAACCCGGAAGTGTTGGTAGAGAAGCTGAGTAGTTTTGAGTATTACCTTGAAAAACACAGCAAACAAATTGGAATCCTGGTAGCCGCAATCGCTGTTGTGATTGGTGGTTTCTTTGGATATAGGTGGTATGTTTCTTCAGAAAATGAGGAGGCTCAAAAACAAATGTTTTCAGCAGTGTATTTTTTTGAAGCAGATTCACTTAAAAAGGCTTTGAATGGAGATGGTCCCAGCATTGGTCTGCTTAAGATTGCTGAAGATTATGGTCATACCAAAGCTGGAAAATTGGCGAAATTTTATATTGGGTCTATTTACCTTAAACAGGCAAAGTATCAGGATGCAATCGACAATCTTAAAGCCTATGATTCCGATGATTTACTTATTAATCCACGGGCAAATTGCCTGATCGGAGATGCGTATTTAGAGTTGAACGATTTGGAGCCTGCTTTACAGTATTACAAGAAAGCAGCTCTTCATGCTCCAAATAAGTTTTTCTCACCTCGTTATCTTATGAAAGCGGCACTTGTTCAGGAGTTGTTGAAAAACTATTCTGATGCTGTAAATACATATGATCAGGTGATTCAGAAATACAACGATAGTCAGGAATCAGCCGACGCAAAAAAGCTAAGGGCGAGACTTGAGCAAATGCTTCCATCTGCAAATTAGATATTTCGTTAATATTGACATTGGGAAAGGATGGTGAGAGCCATCCTTTTTTTTGGTATGTAAGGCATGTATATGCAGGACTTATACCAAGAGCCCTTTATCTATCCAGCACACAGGAGTGAGAGGTGATGCAGAGAGATATTCTCCGCCTCCATGCTCAATTTGTTTATTTGAGATTTTCCCTGACAATATCCCACAACTAAATTGCAGGTGTGAAGCTACCAAAGTTTAAAAATTCTATCAGACGTACCAATATTTTTAAACTTAGTTTTATTCCAGCCCTTATTTTTTTTAAAATAATTGCACTTTATAAAATTAGTTTTTTACCTTGCCCCGAATAATTTTAGTCTAAAAAGCCAACATTTTTTCATCCATTAATCGTATTATACTTTTACAACTAAGTTTAATTTTTAGCAGTAAGCTGAAAAGAATACCTAGGTTTCCTATTTCCCTGGTTTTTTGATTTAAATAAGATTTTTGTTTTTCGTTTTAGCCCCGCTGCAAACACTTTGCAGTAGCGATAGCTCTATCTTTTCTTGTTTTCACCCTGTTTTATCCAATCTCCACCCTATGGAATCCAATACCAATAGTTGGAATGTAATTTATACCCGACCTCGCCATGAGAAAAAGGTTGCTGAACATTTAAGTAATATCAAGGTGGAGCACTATCTGCCTACCATAAGAACCCTTAAAGTGTGGAACGGACGAAGGAAGTATGTAACTCTTCCTCTTTTTCCTTCTTATCTTTTTGTTAAACCTGAAAACACTCAGCATTATTTTGCCAGCTTGCATATACCTGGTGTTTTGCATTACCTTCATACCAGAAAGCGACTATCCGAAATCAGTGATCAGGTAGTCGGCAAGTTAAAAGCCATCAGTAATCATCAGGAATTCGATTTGCAATTATCCACTGAACATTTTAATCCTGGAACTATTGTTAATATTCAGTCAGGTCCATTTATGGGATTTCCCTGTGAGGTAGTTCAAAACAAGGGCAAACACAAAATACTGGTTAGGATAGAGTTGCTCCAGAAAAGCATTTTGATTGATTTGCCGGAGGAGAGTTTGCTGCCTTAATGGGTGGTTAGAACATTTTCCGATATTCGGATTCAAGCATTTGTTATTCATCATTTTCTTTAGAGATATGATTCATTCTACGTTGGAATTTTTAACAGCAGAATTGAATGCCTTTATAAAATTAAAGGTAGGCGATACCAGGGGAAATAGGATATACCTATCCAGTGTCACCAATGAAGCGGGAATTGCCATACCAGATCAAAGTCTCGGACTTTCATTAATAAATATTGAGGAAGAGCGTACAATCAAAGAGCAACGCAGCACATACCTCAACGCATTAGGAAAAACAGAAAAGCGAAATCCAGAGATTCAATTAAATCTTTATGTTCTGATCACTGCTAATTTTCAGAATAAAAAGGTGAACGACTCTTCCGATGACTATGTAGAGGGTCTAAAGCAATTGGGTTATGCGATAGCTTTTTTTCAATCTAAAAATGTATTCACAAAAGAGAATAGTCCTGGTCTGGCAAGTTTTGATCCTGAGCTTACGAAAATTGTGGTAGAGCTATACAGCTATTCTTTTGAGCAACTCTATAATTTCTGGACTGTTGTGGGTGCCAAATATCTGCCTTCGGTACTCTACAAGGTAAAGACGCTCAAGATTCAGGAAAATGCGATTCAGGAAAGCGGAGATCCAATTGAAAAAATTCATCTCCATACAATACATAAATCATGAGCATAATTTATACTCGTCTTGGTGAAGTAGCTCTTCGGCATGACTTTTACCGTGATGGTTTAGCCAAAGACATCCTCTTAATGCCTACGAAGGAAACTGCTCAATTGATGAAAAATGGCAAAATCCTTTTTCGGAAAACACTTGCTGGAATTGTTTTACTTTATCGAGCTGAAGAAGATGAGGTTACTCCTCTCATACCTCTGGGTTTACCGCAGTCTTTTTTCTTCTTTTTCGAACCTGAAAATGCAGCAGCCTTTCTTCAGATTACAGATTTGGACAATGGAACTAAGAAATTTCAGGCTGGCACTATTCCATTTTTTCAAAATAAACCAGCAAATGCCTCCACGGATATAGATAGTCCCGAAGAGTTGACCTATCAATTACTGGATGGAATGCGGCCAAAAGCTTTCTCTATTCAACTAAGCCTCAGCCCAGTTCCCGCCACTGTTCGTATCAAAGTGAGAAATGCAGCCGGAGATATTATCCCTCCTGGAAAAGACATCTCAGGAAACCCACTGCCGGATGGATTTGAAGTTAGTCCAGATGACAACGGTCTATATAGATTTATCTTCGATTTTATCGGTAAAAAAGAAGGGGTTTACATATTTACACTTCGTAATGCTGCCGACTCAGAAGACCTCTGGTCCAAAAAATACTGGATTGGTGAATCACCTAATTTCCAGCCCTTAGGCGTATTAGAGATACGATATCATGCCGCTCCAAATCACCTTTATGGCCCAAAAGAATACTATAAACTTTCCTTTAAAAGAAAGGAAAGCCTCTGGACTTATTACGTGGTCAATGGTAATAGTAAGGTAGATCTAATTTCGAGCGAACTACTGATTCAAGATCAAGGAAATGAAGGCACAGTGCCGTATGGCTCCTATGCTTTTGATCAAATTGGCGAAAGTCCAAACAGTAATATTAAAATAAATAATCTGGAAACGGTGGTTTTTCGGTCGAAGGACAAAATACCCTTCTTCGAAATACCAAAGCTCAATTTTCAGCTTCGCAAAAGAACCGGAAATCAGGTGTTGATTCCCAATCTTCCAAATCCATCCCGATCTGCCCCGACCAAACAAAGCGATGGAGAGGCTAACTCAGAAATATATGTATTCATCTAGCAAACAATCCGAATATGGCAGACTTTAAAACCCCTGGGGTTTATGTTCAGGAAATATCAACCCTTCCCGCCTCCATTGCTCCAGTCGCTACTGCGATCCCGGCATTCGTGGGCTATACCGCAAAACGCAAAAAAAGCGGTGAGACTTTACCCACAAATAAGCCAGTCCGAGTTAGTTCCTATTTGGAATACAAGGAGATTTTTGGAGAATCATATCCGGAAGATTATGGCGTGATCTTGACCGAGGCAGCGGATGGATCGACGGTCGTAGAGATCACAGACCCAACGAATTTTTCACCATACCGCATGACCTATCAAGTCTATATGTATTTCAACAATGGCGGAGGCCCATGTTACATCGTTCCAGTTGGAGGCTTTGTAACAGGATCGAATCCAGCTCCAGCTTCTATTAATCCAGAGGAGTTGATAGCAGGAATCAAATCACTGGAAGAAGAGGACGAGCCAACACTTTTGGTAGTGCCAGAAGCTGTGATTTTAAGCGCAACAGACCGAAAAACTATTCATGACACTTTAATCGCCCAATGCGCCAAACTACAGGACAGATTTGCACTGATGGATGCATTACATTATGGCTCTCAAAGTGTAAAAGACGATGGAGACTCTTTCCGTGATGAAGTAGGAAATAGTGATCTCAAATACGCAGCGGCTTATTATCCATCGTTAAAAACCTCACTTTACAGGTATTATTCAGAGTCAAAAGTGACAATTACTGATAACCGAGGCGGAGCAGGTCTTGGTTCTTTTCATAATAAGCGATTAGCGTCCGTTGGAAATGGTGATCCTTTTGCCACTGCAACCATTCGGATAAATAATTCTGCCAATAATGCTGGTGACATTTTTACGATAGGAGGCACAGATTATACTGTAGGTATAACGCCATTTATTAAAGGTCCTACCGATATCAAAACCGCAGATGCATTACTAGATGCGATCAAAGCTACTGCAAATCCACTTTTCACTGCCGCACGTACGCCTTCTACTTCAACACTTACCCTGGTAGCAACAGCATCTGGAATCTCCGGGGGCTCCATCCCATTAAATTACTCTGATAATGGAAATCGTGGAGCTGTGATTTCGGGTTCTGGCACATTTTCTTGGCAAGCACCAGACAGAACGCTTTACAATACGATAGTTGCTATGCTGCAATCGAAAAAAATGGAGCTTTATCCATCTGCTTCTGTGGCAGGAATCTGTGCAAGAGTTGATCGCCAGCGTGGGGTATGGAAAGCACCTGCAAATGTGGATGTAAGGGGGGTAATCAAGCCCGTTGTTTCAGTGAGTGCTGAAGATCAAGGCTTGCTCAATGTAGATCCTACCTCAGGCAAATCAATTAATGCAATCCGATTTTTTCAAGGAAAAGGAAATCTGGTCTGGGGAGCTCGGACACTTGCCGGAAATGACAATGAATGGCGCTATATCCAAGTCCGGAGGCTTTACATTTTTGTAGAAGAATCAGTTAAAAAGGCAACCGAATTTGTGGTTTTTGAATCAAATGATGCCAATACTTGGCTTAGGGTGAAAACTATGATTGAGAACTTTCTAAGTAATCTCTGGAGAGACGGCGCTCTAGCTGGCGCAAAAGCTGAGGAGGCATTTTTTGTACGGATTGGCTTAGGCAAAACGATGACTCCCCTCGATATTTTGGAAGGTCGCCTCATTGTAGAACTCGGTATGCCCGCAGTGAGACCGGCAGAATTTATCAGCGCGAAGTTCTCTTATAAACTACAGGAAGCACCATCTCTAAAGTCTTAAAAAAAATAGCCATGTCAATTCAATCTACACCAGGCGTATATATCGAAGAAATCTCTACGCTACCGGCATCGGTAGCCTCAGTGGAAACAGCGATTCCGGCATTTATAGGCCATACTGATTTAGCCGAAAAAAACGGAGAAGACGTTCGCCGTGTCCCTACACGAATTACGAATATGCTTGAGTTTGAAAGCATCTTCGGTAAAGCAAATCCAGAGACTTTTACCATCTCCGTGGAAGACAGTTATGACGCTACTAAAGGATCCGGAGAAAAATTAGCAAGCAGAAAAATCAAGACAGCGCCTCCTACAGTGTCCAGTCCATATAAGCTTT
>Ga0105046_10000707_pt1 | contig 48387 bp, 38 predicted proteins | sample MAT03_FD_78385 | JGI IMG/M metagenome (GOLD analysis project Ga0105046, IMG submission 78385) | Freshwater microbial communities from Lake Fryxell liftoff mats and glacier meltwater in Antarctica - MAT-03 (megahit assembly) | ecosystem: Environmental > Aquatic > Freshwater > Ice > Liftoff... | reverse complement strand
GTGCGGAGTACGTCAAGTACACCTCCGCGCTCCCTTCCCTCGTTCCTTGCATCCGCTCCGCCTCGCTGTTTGACACCAGCCACCTAGAACAGGCGTCCCGTCGTCAAGACGACACCAATCTCGCCGCGGCGCCCGTTTCACCTCCACGATGCCGCCGATCGGTTGTGAATCTGCGCGTCGGTAGACCAGCAGTCGAACACAGGATCTACGCGGGCTCAGCCTGACGACCAATCATCTCTGCGCAAGGATGGCGAAGCCTGGACTGAGGAAGCCTCTCCTAAGGTGCGATGAACGAGGGGCTCTGATAAGCTTCGTACGTGACGTGGTTCTTCGCTTCCTTCCCTTCGCCAATCGACCATCCATCGGGAGACCGGGCATGCAGGCGTTAGTCGGACTCGCTGTCAGCGACGCGGCATTGCTCAAGGCCTTCTCCGAGTCGCAGCGGCGCGTGCTCGACCTCACCGCGCACTGGGACGCGAGCACGTCGCGCAACAGCATGTGGGGCATCGGCTTTCACGCTCATGGCGAGATGCTCGTGCGCAAGGGTCCACTACGCGGCAACCTGCCGGGCGCCATGGCCGGTCACTTGAAGGATGTGCGCGCGCGCCACGTGGTGCTCGTCGCCGAGGTGCACGACACGACCCGCAAGCTCGAGGATTGCTCGCCGCTGCGCTATCGCGACTGGCTCTTCGCGGCAACAGGCGCCGACACGCTCGGCCCGACGTTTCCCGCGCAGGTTCAGTCCGAGCTGCCGACCTACGCGTTTTCGACCAAGCGTCACCCGACCCACGACGAGGCGGTGATGATGCTCGTCATGGCGGCCCTCGAGCGCATGAACGCCCGCGACACGCGCGACCTCACGACGCGCGCCATTCAGCGCGCGCTGGGCGTCGCCGCCGAACGGTTGCGCGGCCTGGCCGATGACGCCAACAAGGTCGAACTACTCGTCACCCTGCATGTCAACGGCCACTTGTTCGTGTTCGCGATCGGCCGTCCGATCTGGATCGCGCGCTTCCGCGGCACCGGCGACGTCGTGCGCCCCGGCCGCTTCACGCGCAACGAGCACCTGCGTGCGCTCGTCATCGGTGACCGCACGACCGATGCGGCGGTATGGGAACAACTCTCGCCCGGGCTCGGCGCCGAGGTCGACATCGCCTGCGACCTGGTGCAGTTCCCCGCGTAGCCTTGTCAGAGGCGGCCGAGCCTGCCCTTGGCGAGGATCAGCAATGCCGGCGTGAGGAACAACTCGGCAACGAGTGCGAGCCCGAGCGTTATCGCGGAGAGCACGCCGAACTCGACGATCGCCATAAAGTCCGAGAACGCGTTCACGAGAAAGCCGGCGACCAGGATGATCGACGTCAGCACGATCGGCCGCCCGGTAGCGATGAGCGTCCGCCGGATCGCCGCACTTCCTTCGCCGTCGCGCCGCACCTCCTCGCGATAGCGGTGCACGAAGTGGGTCGTGTCGTCGACCGCGATGCCGAGCGCCACCGAGAACACGATGATGGTCGAGGCCCGGATCGGGATGTCGAGGAACCCCATCATGCCGAGCGTGATGATGAGCGGCCACAGGTTTGGGACCATCGCGAGGAGGCCGAGCCGGAAGTTGCGCACGAGCCCGACGATGAACGCGAGGATCAAGAGGAAGTCGTAGAAGATCGAATCGAGGAGGTCGGTCGCGATGCCGGAGATCGCCTTCTCGGCGAGCGTCGCGCCGCCGGTGATGACCATCGTCACGCGTCCGTCGAGGCCGTGCCGCTTGGCGAGTCGGTCGGCCTCGACCTTCAAGCGCGGCTCGAAGTCGCGCCAGGCCGCGAGCCCGATGTCGTTGGCGCGCAACACCAACTGCGTGCGCGTGTGGTCGGGCGTCAGGTAGCGGCCGACCAGCTCGGGGGCGCCGCCTTCGAGGATGGCGATGCGCTCGGCGATGACGCCCACGTCGCTCGACGGCGAGGCGCCTTGCCCGAGGTCGACGAGCAGGTCGACGATGCTCGCGGTGCGTGACACCAGCGGCCGCGTGCCACCGCGCGCATTCGTGCCGTCAGCAGCGATCCAGGCCTCGAGGTCGGCGATGAACGCGACCACGTCAGGGGTCGCCACCGTCTCGGTGCAGGTGCCATCGGGTGCGAGCCCGTCGCCGTGGAGCGCCTCGTCCAACGCCTCGAACAGCGGCTCGTTCGTCACGCTGCTCAGGTCGGTGAGCGAATCGCGCAAGCTCGTGACCGCACGAAAGGCGAGGTCGACGCGCTTACAGACCGGGTGTGACCGCGGTCCGTCGGGTTGGCAGTCGGCATCGCTCTGGCACGCGCCGCCGGCGTTGCCGCTCAACGCGATCGCGTGCACCAGCACGCCCGAGAGGCGCGCCTCCATCGTCGCGAGCCCGTGCGCGACTGGATGATTCGCCTCCAACTCGCCCGTGGCGCGCGCGTCCGCATGCAGCCCGAGCGCGCCGATCCCCGCGACAACGCCCGTCACGAGCCCGACCATCGCGATCTTCATCGGCTGCCGCAGCACATAGGTCGCTATCCGATCGAGCCAGCGCTCGAAAAGTCCATTGCCCACCTGCAGGTCGATCAGCGGCCCAGCCTTGACCGTCGTAAACGACAACACGATCGGCATGAGCAGCATCTGGATCGCCCACGCCATCATCACGCCCGCCGCCAGCACCAACCCGAAGCCGACGATCGCCGGCAATTGCGCGGTCGCGAGCGACGCGAACCCGACCGCGGTCGTCGCCGACGTGACGAAGCACGCGGGCGTCATCACTTCCATCGTGCGCAAGATCGCCTCGGTCCGATCGCCGCCCGGTCCAAGGCGCATGACCTCCTCGCGATGGCGCGCGACGATGTGCGCCCCCTCGGCCACGCCGACGACCAGGATGACCACGCCCGCGACCGAGTTGACCATGTCGAAGGGCAACCCCAACGCCTGAATGAGGCCGAGCGTGCAGATCGTCGCGAGCCCGACCCCGGTGAGTGGCCCGACGACCGCATAAGAGCGCCTGAACGCCAGCCCCAACAAGAGTGCAATCACCAGGATCGTCACCGGCACGAGCAGCACGATGTCGCGCAGCGCCACCCGCGCGTAGGTCGCCTGCACGAGCGGCACGCCGACCAGATGGACCTCCGCGCCGCCTCCAAGGCGCGTCTCCAGCGCCTCGGCGCGCACCGTGAGGTCGTCCAACAACGGCAGCCGCAGGTCGCTCGCGCTCACCCCGAACGGCGCGGCCACGAACGTCGCACGCGAATCGCTGGCCAGCAGGATCCCCTGGAAGCTGCGATGCGCGAGCAACGACTGGATCGTCGCCTCGCGCCCCGCGACGGGGCCACGCAGCGCCTCGGGCGTGATCTCGGCACGGCGCAGGTCGGGCAGATCGAGCAGCGTCACGACACCCTCGGCGTCGATCTCGGGGCGCGCCTCGAGCCATTGGCCGAGCGCGTCAATCTCGGCAAGTACCGCCGGGTCGAACACCGTGCGCGCGCCGCCGACCGGCAGCGCAATCAACACCCCGACCATGCCTACGTCGTCGCCGAAGTCGGCGTGCAGCGCCTGTAGGTCGGCGCGCGCGGCCGCGTCCGGCACCAGCAGCGCTTCGAGCGAGAAGTCGACGAGCAGCCGCGACGGGTCGACGAGCAGTCGTCCAAACCCGACGGTCACCGCGAGGAGCGCGGCGAGAGCCAGGATCCGATGGCGCAACAGGCCGAGATAGAAGGTGCGCATCTGCGGCGCTCTTCTAGCCCCAGGTGCTTCGGGTTGCTACCGCGATTTGCCCCTGATATGCAGCCGCCCTTGGCTCGCGCGCGCGGGCTGGCGCTGGCTCCGCGAGCCGCGTGAGCTGGAAAGGATCGTCGTTATGATGAACGTCGCCGTCGTCGGAACCGGATACGTCGGACTCGTCGCGGGCACCTGCTTTGCAGAGCTCGGGCATCGCGTCGTGTGTGTCGACAACGATCAGAACAAGCTCGCCACGCTGCGCTCGGGCAAGCTCCCGATCTACGAGCCGGGCCTCGAAGAGATGGTCCCGAAGAACGTCGCCCGTGGCCGCCTCGCGTTCACCGACGATCTCGCCAAGGCCGTGCGCGACTCCGAGGTCGTGTTCATCGCGGTCGGCACCCCGCCGGGCGACGATGGCTCGGCCGACCTGCGCTACGTGATCGCGGTCGCCGAGGCGATTGCGCTGTCGCTCAATGGCTTCAAGGTCGTCGTGATGAAGTCGACGGTGCCGATCGGCACCTGCGACAAGGTCCGCGCGATCATCGCGAGCAAGAGCAAAGAACCCTTCGCGGTCGTCTCGAACCCCGAGTTTCTGCGCGAGGGCGTGGCCGTGCCCGACTTCATGCGCCCCGACCGCATCATCGTCGGCGCCTCCGACGACCGCGCGGTCGAGGTCATGCGCCGCCTGTATCGCCCGCTCACGGCCGACGGCGCGAAGTTCCTGCTGATGGACGTGCGCAGCTCGGAGATGACCAAGTACGCGTCGAACTCGATGCTCGCGACCCGTATCTCGTTCATGAACGAGATCGCGACCCTGTGCGAGAAGGTCGGCGCCGACATCGAGAACGTGCGCCGCGGCATGGGCGCCGACTCACGCATTGGCCCGCATTTTCTCAAGGCCGGTCTCGGCTACGGCGGCAGCTGCTTTCCAAAGGACGTCGCAGCACTCCTCAAGACCTCCGAGGAGTACACGACGCCCTTGCGCATCCTTGGCGCCGCGACCGCCGCGAACGAGGCGCAGAAAGTCCGCCTCGTCGAGATGGTGAAGGCCGACCTCGGCAACGACCTCAGCGGCAAGCGCATCACCCTCTGGGGGCTCGCGTTCAAGCCGCAAACCGACGACATGCGCGAGGCGCCGTCAGTACCGCTCGCCGAAGGCCTCATCGCCGCCGGGGCCGAGGTCGTCGCGTACGATCCCGCCGCGCGTGAGACCGCCCATCACATCCTCGGTGACCGCATCCGCTACGCCGAAGATCCGTACCAGGCGATCGAAGGCGCCGACGCGCTGTGCCTCGTGACCGAGTGGTCCGAGTTCACGGCCCCCGACTGGGAGCGGGTCTGGGCGTTGATGCGCGACCACTGGCTCTATGATGGGCGCAACCTCTGGGAGCCGCGCGAGCTCACGAGCCAGGGCTTCAAGTACCGCGGCATCGGCCGCCGTTAGAAATTCAAAAGGTCAACGCGACCACGATACACAGCGCGGCCAGCCCGCCGAGCACCGCCCGACCGCGGGGGTGCCGCGCCGCGAATCCAGTGGCGAGCCCGACCGCCCACCCACCGAGGTGGGCCGCGTGATCCATGCCCGGCTTGCCGACAACGATCACGACGGCGCCAAGCGACAACAGCGTCAGCACGAACGGCGCAACGAACCGTGCCCGCTCAGGGAGCTCGCGTCGCCGCGCCCAGGTCGCCCCGGCCACCGCCGCCAGGATCCCATAGACCGCGGCCGAGGCACCACCGCTTGGCCCCGCGCGCACGAGGTAGGACACGAAGAAACCACCCGTCGACGCGACGACAACGATCGCCGGTAGGATCCACGTGTGCCTCGGGCCGCGCAGGGCGGGGTTCAAGCGCCACCAGAAGAGGGCCGTCATCAAGAGCCCGAGCGCGTTGACGACGAGATGCACCCGGCTCGTGTGGACGAGGCCCGCGCTCACGAGACGCCCGACCTCGCCGGCGTCGATGCGCGTATCGACCTTCAACCCGGCGTCGACCAGCGCCTGGAGTTCGTAGCCTGCGTGCGGGTCCGTCGCAATGGATGCACGCTCGACGCGCCACAAAGTGAACGCCATCGCAGCGAGCATGACGGCCAGAACCAACACGAAGGTGGCGATGGCGAGAGTTCTGTCACGCATGGTCTGCCTTCCGACTGACACAAACACCGGGGTCGGCTACACTAACGCCGCGACGCACGCCCATTGCAGGGAGCGCGCACGATTCGCGCAAGGGAAGTCGGACCTCCGCCAAGATGGCCCCAAAGACCGAAAAAGACGTCATGGTCGCCGAGCTCGCTTCGCTCGTGAAGGCCATTGCCCAACGCATCGCGAGCCGCATGCCACCGCACATCGAGGTCGACGACCTCATCAGTGCGGGGATGATCGGCCTGCTCGACGCGTTCGATAAGTACGACAAGGCAAAATCCAATAACTTCAAGAAGTACGCTGAGGTCCGCATCAAGGGTGCGATCCTCGACGAGGTGCGCTCGATGGACCCGATGGGGCGCGGCTTCCGTCGCAAGGCGACGAAGCTCGGCAAGACCCAGCACGAGCTCGAGCAGCGTCTTGGTCGCGTGCCGACCGCCGAGGAAGTCGCGCAATACCTCGGCATCGAGGTCGAGGGCTACCACGCGCTGATGCATCAGCTCCAGCCGATCCTCGTCGTCTCGGTCGAGGAACTCTCGGACGAGGGGCGCGACTTCTCGGCCTGGCTCACCGATCGCCTGCCCTTCGATCCACACGCCCTCCTCGAGGCCAAGCGGGTGCGCGAGTTCTTGGACCGGCTCATCGCCGACCTCAAGGAAAAGCAGAGCCTCTGCTTGAAGTTCTACTTCTATGACGGCATGGCGCTGCGCGAGATCGCCAAGATCCTGGGCGTCTCCGAGAGCCGCTGTTCACAGCTCATGGACGAGGCGCTCGAGGTCTTCGGCAAGCGCCTGCGCCTCGCCCTGCAAAAGCATGGCAGCGTCGACATCGGCGCGCTGAAGCCACCTGCCAAGACGCCCTGAGCTCGCGCTACCCTGGCGTACCCTCGCGCGCGGATCGAACCCGCGCTACTATCGCCCCGATGAAACCGTCACGGCTTGTCCTCGGCTCGTTCCTCGTGCTTGCTCTCGCGACGCGCGCCCAGGCCCGCGTCGGTCCACCCGAGCCCGACGTGCTCGACGCCGACGACCCGTCGATAAAGGACGAGGACGCCGCCCCCGACAAGGACCTGGTGGGCTCGGGCCCGTCCGACGAGGACCTCGTCATCGCGGCGCAGAAGGTGCGCACGACCATCCAGGAGGCGCCGTCGATCATCACGGTCGTCACCGGCAAGCAGATGCGCGAGCGCGGCTTTCGCACGATCAACGAGGTGCTGCGCACGGTGCCCGGCTTCGAAGGCGACCGCTGGGAGTTCAACGGCTGGCAGAAGGAGGCCTTCGCGCGCGGCAATCCGCAGACCGTGCTGGTGCTCGTCAACGGCGTCAACATCATCGAGCCGGTGCGCAACACCATCTCGCTCGACCGCAAGATCCCACTCGAGTTCATCGATCGCATCGAGGTGACGAGCGGTCCGGGTGGTGTGCTGTGGGGCTCCAACGCACTCCTTGGCATCGTCAACATCGTCACGCGCCGCCCCGACGACACCGGTGTCATCGCCGTCCTGGGCGCCGGTGACGGGCCCGGCGAGCGACTCGCGCTGAAGGGCAGCCTCGGCTTCTCGCACCGCTTCAGCGACGACTTCGGCCTCTACATGCATGTCGACATGTTCAGCACCACCGGGCCCGAGCTGACCATCGACGTGCAGAAGGTGATCGGTGCCCTGCCCGAGCCGGCGGCCGACTCGCCGACCCTCTACATCCCGTCGCCCGCCACGGTCACCACCGGCGAGCGCTCGTGGTGGTTCAACTTCGCCGGGCGCCTCGAGCTCGGCCCCCTGGCCTTCGAGTGGATGCTCCCGTTCGAGCAGGAGTATCGCGCCATCGCGACCGGCGGCTCCAACATCACCCACGACTTCCTGACCGACACCGCCGGCGCTGGCGCCACGACCGGCTCGCGCGATTCGGTGAGCCTTGGGATCCTGTCGTTCACGGATCGCTTCGCCAAGGACGCGGTCGGCATCAACGCGCGCGCCTACATCGTCAGCTGGCAGATCGACGAGTACCCGTTCGCCATCTACGCCCCGAGCCCCATCGTACTGGGCCAGCTCGGGCACACCAAGGACGTGCGACTGGCGCTCGTCGCCGACCAGGTCTTGCGCCCGGGCGGTGCCATCGACGTCGACTGGCGCCTCGCCGAGACGCTGACCCTCATCGCCGGTGCCGAGGTCTTCGCCGACATCCTGCATGGCCTCAATCAGACCTCGTGGGCCAAGGACAAACTCGGAACCTGCCCCGAGGGCTACGTCTACAACGAGTTCGATCCCTACCTGCACTGCAAGATCGTCGAACGGCAGATCACCGATTCCGAGCGCACGACCGGCGGCGGATTTCTCCAGGCCGACTGGAAGGTCGACCCACGCGTGGCGCTCTCGGGTGGCCTGCGGCTCCAGGTGTCGAGCCAGTTCGGCGCGTCGCTCCTCTACTCCGGCGGCGCCGTCTTCAAGGTCGGCGACGCGACCCACATCAAGCTCTTCGCGAGCTCCGGTCTGCGCCCCCCGTCCATCGTCGCGACCAACGTCAACCCGCAGACCGCGTCCGGCGTCTCGTTCAAGCCCAACCCCGACCTCGAGGCCGAGACCTCGCGCAGCTTCGAGCTGGAAGCGAACACGACGCTCTTCAAGGACGAAGGCGCGCTGCGCGACCTCTACCTGCGCGTCAACGGCGCCTACACCCTCCTCGATAACGTCATCGGTCGCCCGGCCGGCGTCTACCAGAACTCCGACTCGCGCGACCTCGCGACCCTCGAGGCGGCGGCCCGCCTGCGCTTCGACGCGGGCCACGAGCTGTGGGCCAACTACGCCTTCACCAAGGTCTTCGACGACGACGCGCCGGGCGGCGAGCTGCGCAACTTCGCCGAGCACGTCTTGAACGTCGGCGGCAAGCTCGTCTTCCTCGACGACCACATCGAGCTCGACGGTGTGTTGACCTTCAAGGGCGGCATGCAGGACCAGAATCGCCCCGCCGTCTATGACCCCGACCGCCCCGACTACTCGCTCACCTGCGAGGCCATCCTGGCGGGGGCGTTACCGGCCAGCCATCCGCTGGCCCGCGCGTGCCAGTTCCCGACCCTGTCCGAAGGCATCTGGGTCTTACCCGGCTGGTCGGTGACCGAGCAGATCCAGCCGCTGGCGCTGCTCGACCTGGGCGTGCGCTTCAAGAACATCTGGCGCGACCTGACCATCGCGTTCTGGTTCCACAACGTGCTCGACCATCGCTACTACGAGCCGGACTTCTTCAACGATGCCCGCGTCATCGCACGGCCGCAGGCCAAGCCGGGCATGTCCTTCTTCGGGCAGATATCGCTGGGCCTCTGAAGCGGTGACCGGAAATCTATTGCGCGGTCCGCCTGCGTTGCGGGTCGCCCCGAAAATCCTCACATACGTCGAGTACGCTCCGGTTTTCGGGTCCCCCGCGCCTTGCACGCGGGCTGCTCGCGACGATTTCCGGTCACCGCTGGGCCCACCCCTCTGCGGAGGGGGATCGCAGGGCAAAAAGCCTAGTGTTTCTCGATGGTTGGGTTTCAAAGAATGCGTTGACATGGGGATGTCGACGCGCTAGGTTCCCGCGTCCTTCGATCGGGCTCTGGCCCGCTTGGGACGCGCACTTGAAGGCCATCAGTCGAGGCTTTGCCATCCTTCTTGAAGGCCTTCAGACGAGGCTTTGCCATCCTTTTTGAAGGCCTTCAGTCGAGGCTTTGCCATCCTTCTTGAAGGCCTCGGCGTCGGTCGCCAGCCGGAGCATCAATGGATACCCCTACGTCTCCTCCGCCCCCGCCCTCGATTCCCGAGGGTGGCAATCGCATCCAGGTCGACATCGCGCAGGAGATGCGCGGTAGCTATCTGGCCTACGCGATGTCGGTCATCGTCGGCCGCGCCCTGCCGGACGTGCGCGACGGTCTCAAGCCGGTGCATCGGCGCGTGCTCTACGCGATGCACGAGCAGCGCAACACCTGGAACTCGTCCTACAAGAAGTCGGCGCGTATCGTCGGCGACGTCATCGGTAAGTATCACCCGCACGGCGACCAGTCGGTCTACGACACCATCGTGCGCATGGCGCAGGACTTCTCGCTGCGCTACCAGTTGGTCGACGGGCAGGGCAACTTCGGCTCGGTCGACGGCGACCCGGCCGCGGCCATGCGCTACACCGAAATCCGTATGACGCGCCTCGCGGGCGAGATGCTGGCGGACATCGAGAAGGAGACGGTCGACTGGCAGCCGAACTACGACGGGCAGGAGCATGAGCCGTCGGTCCTGCCGGCGGCCTTCCCAAACCTGCTCGTCAACGGCTCGGGCGGCATCGCGGTCGGCATGGCGACGAATATGCCGCCGCACAACCTGCGGGAAATCATCGAGGCGACGGTCGCCATCATCGATAACCCGGACATCACGACGCGCGAGCTCCTGCGCATCGTGCCGGGCCCCGACTTCCCAACGCGCGGCACGATCTTCGGCCGGCTCGGGATCGCGCAGGCGTACGAGACCGGACGCGGCAAGATCACGGTCCGCGCCAAGACCAACTTCGAGCTCGACGACAAGGGCGACGAGAAGGCGCTGATCGTCACCGAACTCCCCTACCAGGTGAACAAAGCCCAGCTGCTCATCCACATGGCCGACCTCGTGCGCGACAAGAAGATCGACGGCATCCGCGATCTGCGTGACGAGTCGGACCGCCAAGGCATGCGCATGGTCATCGAGCTCAAGCGCGGCGCGGTCGGGCAGATCGTGTTGAACCAGCTCTACAAGATGACCGCGTTGCAGACGACGTTCGGCATCATCAACCTCGCCATCGTGCGGGGCCAGCCGCGCATCCTGCCACTGAAGGAGCTCATCACCGAGTTCATCCATCATCGTCGCGACGTGGTCACGCGGCGTTGCCGCTTCGACCTCGCGCGCGCCGAAGAGCGGGCGCACCTGGTCGAAGGGTTCCTCCGCGCCATCGACATCATCGACGAGATCGTCCAGCACATCAAAGCGTCGGCGACCCCTCCGGAAGCGAAGGAGGGCCTCATCACGAAGTTCGGCTTCTCCGAGGTGCAGGCGCAGGCGATCCTCGACATGCGGCTCGCGCGCCTCACCGGCCTCGAGCGCGACAAGCTCATGGAAGAGCTGGTGCTTTTGCGCACGACCATCGGCGAGCTCAAGTCGATTCTGGCCGACGACGGCAAGCTGATGGCGCTCATCGTGAGCGAGCTGCGGCGCATCCAGGAGATGCATGGGGACGTGCGGCGCACCGAGATCATCGACGCCTCGGGCGACATCTCGATGGAGGACTTGATAGCCGACGAGGACATGGTCGTGACCGTGACCACGACCGGCTACATCAAGCGCACACCGCTGTCGGACTACCGCACGCAGAAGCGCGGCGGCAAGGGCCGCTCGGGCATGAACACGAAAGAAGAGGACAATGTCTCGCAGCTCTTCGTCGCCAGCGCGCACGCGCAGCTCCTGATCTTCACCGACCGCGGCCAGGCCTACCCCATCAAAGTGTGGGAGGTCCCGGCCTCGGGCATCGCGGGTGGCGGCAAGGCGATCGTCAACCTCGTGCCGCTCGAAGAGGGCGAGAAGCTGCGCAGTGTCGTCGCGGTCGAGAGCCTCGACGAAGCCGGCAAGTTCCTCGTCTTCGCGACCCGGCGCGGGCTCGTGAAGCGCACGGCGCTCGACCAGTTCAAGAACATCCGCACCAGTGGCATTCGCGCCATCAACCTGGCCGACGACGATGACCTCGTGTCGGTCAAGGTGGCGACCGGCGACAACTACGTCGTGCTGGTCACCGCGAAGGGCATGGCGGTCGTGTTCCCGATCGGCAACACGCGCGCGATGGGCCGTGCGACGCAGGGCGTGCGTGGCATCCGGATGAAGGGTGACGACGTCGTCATCGCGTTGGAGATCGTCAGCGCCGCGAACCTCGGCGTGAGCGAGGCGCTGGTCGTCGACGCGGAGGCCGCTGACGCGGGCGAAGGCGTCGTCGCAGACGAAGGCGCCGAGGTGGTCGATGTCACCGATGTGGTCGATGTGGTCGATGCTGGTGACGACGAGGACGAGGGCGGCGAGGCCGAGGGTGCCGAAGGCGAGGGTGAAGACGGCGAGGCCGAGGTCGGCGCCGACGAAGAGACCTTCGTGTTCGTGACGCTCAACGGCTTTGGCAAGCGCGTGCCGCTAAAGCAGTTCCGCATCCAGCGACGAGGCGGCATGGGGCTTCGCGCGTTGCCATTTGTCGAGCGCAATGGACCGCTCGTCTCGATGGGCCTCGTCGGTCCAGAAGACGACCTGATGGTGGTGACCGACCAGGGCACCATCATCCGGCTGGCGGTGGCAGAAGTGCGCGCGATGAGCCGCAAGGCGAAAGGCGTGCGCATCATCGATGCGCGTGGGCAGCAGGTGGTCGCGAGCTACGCGGTGCCGAGCTCCGAGCCCGAAGCGACGACGACTGAAGCAAAGGGTGTGACTGCGTCACCGCAGGATCCCCCGGAAGACCTCGATGACCTGATGGGCGGGCTCACGGGTCCAGAGGACGAGTGATATGAGTGACAAATCTGGTAAGGGTGGCGGCGGGTTTCGTGGGCCGCCCAAGGCGAGGTCTGGCGGCGAGGCAGCGCCCTCCGCGCGCAGGCCTGCCGGGGGTCCGCCGAGCAGTGGGGCACGACCGGGCGCGGCATCACAGGCTGGCGCTGGGCCGCGTACCGCTGCGGGTCCGCGTGCCGGGGCGTCAGCCGGCGGTGGCGAGCCGCGTCCCAAGCGTGGGGCGACGCCATCGTTCTCGAAGGCACGTCCGCGCGCCGAGGGCGGTGGGCCGCACGGCATGAAGAAGGCGGGCGCGTCGATGCCGGCGTATGCCGCGCCGTCGGTGCACGTGACCGAGCGCGCACCCGAGCAGAGTGGTCTCGTGATCCCGCACGGCACTGTCAAGGTCACGCTTGCGCGCGGCAAGTCCAAGCCGTTCTGGATTGGCCACCCGTGGGTCTTCAGCGGCGCCATCGACAAGGTCGAGGGGCCGGTCGGCGTGTTCGGCGCGCCAGCCATCGTGGTCGACGAACGCGGCAATCCATTGGGCACCGGTTGGTATGCGCCCGAGGCGCAGATCGCGGTGCGGCTCCTGTGGCATCGCCGCACGACCGACCTCCCGTTCGAGCCGCCCTCGTTCGAGAACCTCCTGGCGGAGCGCCTCACCGAGGCGTTGCGCCTGCGCGCGTCGTTGGGCTTCCCAGGCGACAAGACGAACGTCTACCGGCTCGTCAATGCGGAAGGGGATCTGCTGCCCGGCCTCGTCGTCGATCGGCTCGGCTCGGCATTGTCGATCCAATTCGGATCGCGCCAGATGCTCGATGCGCGCGAGACGATCGTGCGCGCCCTGTCGCGTGAGCTCAAGCCGACCCGCATCGTCGCCTCGGTGAGCGAGACCTCGTCGCGCCTGGAAGGCATCCCATCGATGCACGAGCTCGAGCCCGAGGCACAGCCCGGTGAGCGGGCCGAGGTCGACATCCTCGAGGATGGATTGCGCTACCGCATCGACCTCACGTCGATTCAGAAGACCGGCTTCTATGTCGATCAGCGCGAGAACCGCGCGCGCTTCGGTGCGCTCTCGGCCGGTCGCTCGATGCTCGACGCGTACTGCCACTACGGCGGCTTCGGCCTCCAGGCGGCCCGTGCCGGTGCCAGCAACGTCACGCAGGTCGACACCAGCAACCCCGCGCTCGAAGGCGCTCGTGAGGCCGCGCGCTTGAACGGGCTCGACGGCAGGATCGAAGCGTTGAACGCCGACGCGATCGTCTACCTGAAAGAGCAGCAGGCCGCCGGCCGCACCTGGGACCGCATCGTCATCGACCCGCCGAAGTTCGCGCAGGGACGCAGCCACCTCGAAGACGCGCTCCAGAAGTACGCGCGCCTCAACACGCTGGCGATGGCGACGCTCGCGCCGGGCGGATTGCTGCTCACGTGCTCGTGCTCACGCCACGTCGGTGAGGAGGAGTTCGGCCGCATGCTGACCGAGTCCGGCCATCGCCTGCGCAAGAGCGTGCGGGTGCTCGAGCGCTGGGGCCAGCCCGCCGACCACCCGACCGTCTCGGTCGCGCCCGAGGGGCGTTACCTGAAGGCGTGGCTGGTCGCGCTCGGCTGAGTGGAACAGCGCGCGTCCGGACTCGTCACGCTCTCGACCGGCACGACGGCGCGTAGCGGGATCTCCGACGCCACCTTGCGCAGCTGATGCCGTGCGCGCCAACGCAAGAGCGGGGTCAGCCGTTGCGCGACCGCGATCATGCGCAGGATGGCGTGGGGATCCATCAAGTGCGTCGTTGGCGGTCGCAGCCCGAGCCCGCGCATGACCTCGCCGAGTGGCACCTCGAGCTCATCCTGGAGGTGACACCACCTGGCCACGAGCCGCGCGCCGGGTCGCACGAGCCCGCCCAAGCCGTAGCGTGGTTGGGTCGTGCCGATGATCCAGAGGTGTCGCCACTGGGGGCGCAGCATGCCGGCCCACAGCTCGGCGACCTTGCCTTTGACGGGGACCATTCCCGTGGGCAGGAACGGCACGCTCACGTCGTAGCCCGTCGCGGAGACGATCACGTCATAGTCCGCGACCGCGTCATCGGTGAATGTGACGCGGGCGGCCGCCGACCCGGCGACGCTGTCGAGGCGCGCGACATCGGGGCGCGGGTGGATGCGCCCGTGCTTGAGGTAGTGGAAGATCTCGGTCGAGACGGTCGGGTGCGCCTCGAACAGCTTGTGGTCGGGCGCGGGCAGGCCGTAGCGCGCATAGTCGCCGACGACCAGCTTGATGAGGCCTTGCACAATGAGCCGCTGGGCCGGCACCGGCAACCACGGTTGGGCCATCTCGATCGTCGGGATCCCGAAGAACGTCTTCGGCATGAACCAGTAGCCGCGGCGCAGGCTCCAGTCGGCGCGGGTCGAAACGCGTGCCGCTTCGCTGACGATGTCGCAGGCGGAGTTGCCGCCACCGACGACCAGCACGCGTTTGCCCTTGAGCTGGTCGGGCTCGATGAAGTCCTTCGAGTGCATGACGCTCGGATGAATGCCGTCGCCGAGCCTGGCCCATGGTGGGAAGCTGCGCGCCCAGTGGTGGCCGTTGCACACGAGCACGCCTCTGAAACGCTCGGGCTGCGGTGCGCCTTCGAAGGTGACATCCCAGCCGTCGCTCGCGTGCGGTCCGACCGGCGTTACGCGCGCGACGCTGGCCCCAAAGCGGATGCGCTCACGCAGCTTGAAAGCGTCCGCGTACGACTCGAAGTACGCGCGCATCTGCGAGGCCGACGGGAAGTCCGGGTAATGCGCGGGCATCGGGAAGTCCGCGTACTCGGTGGTTTTGCGCGAACTGATGATGTGCGCCGTCGTGTAGACACCATGCGCCCAGTTGCCGCCGACATGGTCGGTCGCCTCGACCTGCACGTAGTCGAGGCCGGCCTCACCGAGGGCTTTGGCCATCGCGAGGCCGACGGGGCCGGCGCCGATGATGAGGAGGGGCTGCATGGTGCGGGGCTCCGATATTGAATATGGTTCAGAACTTAGTGGGTGGCCAGCCAGTGTGGCGGTCAACCGGTGAGGCGGTCGATGCTCGCGAGGTAGTTCCGGGCCAGCTCCCGGTTGTCGTGCTGCTCGGGATGGAAGCCGGGCCGCAGATAGTCCGCGAGGCGGCCAGCGACCTTGCGCATGATCTTTGGCAGCCGCTCGCGCGCGACCGGATGCATCGGCGGGAGGCGCTCGAGCTGCTCCTGCGCGAGCAGGTGGCGGATCGCGCGGAACCAGCCATAGGCGAGCGCCGAGCTCACGACGATGAAGCCGAAGACGCGCGTGCGATAGCGCGGGTCGACCGCCTGCAGCACGTCATAGGCGACCGACTTGTGCTCGATCTCCTCGGCCGCGTGCCACTTGAGGAGATTGCGCATGGCGGGATGCGCGTGCTCGAGCATGCCGCCCGACAACGCGACCTCGGCCAGGGTCGCTGTGAAGTGCTCGGCTGCGGCGGTCGCTGCGAGTCGCACCTCGGGTGAGAAGCGCGGCTCGATCACCTCGAAGCCGAAATGCTCCCACCAGGTCATGAACGTGTCGAGCTCGAAGCCCTGCGCTTCCATCGCGGCATTGGCCGCGAGGTGCTCCTTCTGGTGGTGCGCCTCCTGACCATAGAAGGCGCGCATCGCGGCGCGCAGGGTCGGGTCACAGATGTGCCCCTCGAAGTGCTTGACGCTCCGGATGAAGAAGCGCTCGCCGGCGGGGAACAACAGCGACAGCGCGTTGAGGACCGCGGTGTGGACCGGATGGCCAAAGAACCAGTGGCGCGGCAGGTCCTCGAACGGGAGGCCCATCTTGCGAACGGTCGGAGTCGGGGTCGTCGGCCGGGTCACCGGTTGGGCCATGCGGGCTATCATCGGGGGCCTCCTTCGCAGGGGTGGTGCTCGGAGGAGCGGTTCGCGATGGTGCTTGCCGACCTCGTCCCAGAGGTGTAGAACGGATTTGAATCGAGTTCAATAGATGACTGCGCAGGCTCCATAGAAAAGGTGCTAGCGCTCGGGGTGAGCGGAAAGGAAGTGCGTGTGGCGGAACGCCCGAGAACCTACCTGCAACGCGACACACGTCGGCTGAAGCTGCTCGAGCTCGGGCTGCGGCTGTTCGCGACACGCAGCTACGACGACGTGTCGATCGACGACGTCGCGCGTGAGGCGGGCATGTCCAAGGGCCTCCTCTACCATTACTTCGGCGGCAAGCGCGCCTTCTACACCGAGGTCGTGCGCTTCGCGGTCGACAACCTGCTCGAGCGGCTCGTCATCGACCCGGCCCTGTCCGGCCCCGAGAACGCGCGGCGCGGTCTGCTCGCCTGGTTCGAGTTCGTGGCGCAGCAGGGCGATGCCTATCTCGCGATCATGCACGGCGGGCTCGGCGCGGCGGACGACGCGGTCGGGCCGATCATCGAGGAGGCGCGGCGGGTGCTCGTCGACCGGATCCTCGAAGGGCTCGAGGTCGACGTCCCGCCGCCATCGGTGCGCATCGCGGTGCGGAGCTGGATAGGCGCCGTCGAGACGGCCGCGCTCGACTGGGCGTCGCATCGCGACCAGGAGCCACCGGAGATCGTCGATATGTTGATGGCTGGCCTCTTCGCGCAGCTGCTCGTCGCGTCACATCACGCGCCGGGTGTGCGGCTGAAGTTTGATCTCGCCGCAGGCATGCGGCTCCTCGGGCCGCTCCTGACTGGACGGTCCTGACCCGGGGCGGGCTTGTTTCATGCGGGGCCGAACCGGGTCGACAGCCATGGCTAGCCATCGCGGCCGCGATTGGATACTGCTCGGTCATGAACCTGATTCATGCATCGCTGATCATCGCCGCGATACCTCCGATCCTGACCTCGCGTTGGTGTGGCAGCTCGACACCTGCGACAGACACCTCGGAGCCCGACACCTCCGATCCCGGCGACACGACGCCGACCGACTCGGGCAACCCGGGCGACGTGCACGTCTCACGCACGCACTGGCGTTCGACGTTCGTCGACGAGTTCCGCGGCAAGACCGGCAAGCCCTCCGACGACTACTGCTTCGACGCGCTCAAGCCGCAGTGTCACATCTGGTCGGGCGGCAATTTCGATTGCGACCAGCAGAACAACCCCAACGAAGGCCCGTACCCGCCAACGCGCGCAAACATGATCGCGGCGATCAAGCTCTCCGACCCGGGCCAGAACTTCGGCGTGATGTCGCTGCCTGAAGTCAAAGCGCTGTACGGACAGATCATCGACGAGCGGCTGGCCGACCTCGATAAGTGCAACTGGACCCTCTATACGATGGTCAACTGGATGGCGACCGACTACGCCGGCCACTGGTCGGCGCGCTTCGATGCCACCCAGGTCGAGGTGGACGCGAGCGGCAAGGGCACGCTGAAGCTGTCGGCGACCTACGCACCGGTCGAGGCGTCGTGCATCTTCGGCGGCTCGGGCGGCAATCCGAACTGCGGCATCCACGGCTTCGAGCCGGGCGTCGTGAAGCAGGGCGTCAACTACTGGGTCGACCCCGACCCACGCTGGCCCGCTGTCTATTACGCACCGGTCGCCGGCGCATGCCCCCACGGTGGCACTTTCAGCGGCGTCAATTGTTCGGTCTACGGCTTCCAGCCAAACGTGCTTGAGGCCCGCGACGTCGCCTACTGGGTCGACGCGGACCCGCGCTGGCCGGGTGTCTATTACGCGAATCGCGCCTACGCGTGCCGCGACAATATCGACTATTCGCCCAATCTCGGATTCCGCAATCTCACGTGCCCAATCCTCAATGGCGGCGTGATGAGCTACCCGCCACAACATGCCTCGTTCGTCGACGACGGCGGCGTCACCCACACCGGTGGTGCCGCCCAGTTCCAGGGACGCTTCGAGGCGAAGGCGCGTATCCCAAAGGGGCTCGGCGCCTTCCCGGCGACGTGGCTGATGCCGCTCGAAGGGGGCTGGCCTTACGATGGCGGTGAGATCGATGTGATGGAGGCGCGTGACGCTGCGGACGAGATCTACCAGACCTTCCACAGCGGTCGCTGTTACCTCGCGTCGACCCACGCCGAGATCGATGCGAACGACTCCGCGGACTGCGCGGCCAAGGGCGGCGTCACGACCCACATGTCGAAGGGGTACACCATCCTCGACCGCCAGACCGACGAGTTCTGGAAACGCGACCACCTCTTCGCGGTCGAGTGGACCGGCGACGGCAACGGCGCGCGCCTCGACTACTACATCAACAACGTGAAGACCGGTTCGGTGACGGTCGGCATGAACGCGACGCTCGCTGCGGGCGCGCCGCCGAGCCTCGCGCCGTTCTCGGCTGAGAACTTCCCGACGAGCCCGTTCTACTGGATCCTCAACCACTCGACCTGGGTCGCACCCGACAAGCAGGCGAGCTTCGCGCAGCAGGTCTTCCAGATCGACTACGTGCGCAACTACGTCGCCTGCGGCGTCGACCAGGCCGAGTATTGTCCCGAGGGCGGCACTTTCGGCGAAGGCATCGGCTGCGATCGCGGCGATGGCTCGGCGCCCTATACGAGCCCCTGCCAGCCGGCGATCCGCGCGTGCGTCAACGGCGGCGATCCGGCCGGCAACCGTTGCCGCGTCTGGTCGTTCGAGCCAAACCAGGTGCGGCCCGGAGTCGCCTACTGGGTGGATGCCGAGCCGCGCTGGGCGGGTGTCTTCTATGCCAAGGTGAACGGCGGCTGCCCCTACGGCGGCTCGGGCACGGTCAATTGCCAGCTGCTCGGATTGCCGGGCGACGTGCTCGAGACCGGCGTCGCGTACACGGTCGACACGTCCGCCAACCCGCCAGCGATCTTCTACACCCCCGACTTCCGAAACTGAATTCGCTCGCGAGACACGCGGGGCCTTCGTCGCTCGCTCCTCGGCAACCTATGAGGTTGGCCTCGTCGCGGCTCCTCGGCCGCGCGCGTCCCGCTTCGCGAATTCGCCGCTACGCTGCGCGGGGTCTTCGTCGCGGCTCCTCGGCCGCGCGCGTCCCGCTTCGCGAATTCGCCGCTACGCTGCGCGGGGTCTTCGTCGCGGCTCCTCGGCCGCGCGCGTCTCGCTTCGCGAATTCGCCGCTACGCTGCGCGGGGTCTTCGTCGCTCGCTCCTCGGCCGCGCGCGTCTCGCTTCGCGAATTCGCCGCTACGCTGCGCAGGGTCTTCGTCGCTCGCTCCTCGGCCGCGCGCGTCTCGCTTCGCGAATTCGCGGCTACCTCGCTCACCTGAGGCCAAAGCGTCCCGTCATGTTCGCTTCGGCGCCCGGTCGAAGGCCGACGTAGACCGCGTCGCCGACGACGTAGGCGCCGACTTCGGCTGGCAGTACGAGCGGCTTCACAAAGCGGACCTCGAGCTCGCCAAGGCGCGTGCCGTCGCCTTCGACGAGCGCCTCGACGACCCGGGTCATCGACGCGAAGCCGTGCAGGATCGTGGACTTGAAGCCTGCGGCGCGGGCGGCGGCGGGGATCCAATGGATCGGGTTGAAGTCGCCCGTGAGGAGGGCGAACTCGAGGCCCGAGCGGGCCGAGAGCGACCAGCGTCCGATCTCGCGGGCACCCATCGGCACCGTCGGCTTTTCTTTCTTCGGCGAATCAGACTTGCCCTTGCCGCTGAGCCGGGCCACCGGGTGGAACTCGATCTCGAGCGCGTTCGGCGCGGTCGCGGTGCCGGTCACGCAGCGTTCGGTCAGCACCGCGAGGCGGCCGTCGTCGCTGATGTCGGTGAGCTGCACTTCGATGTCGAGCGCCTCGCCCATCGGCAGCGGCTTGTTGATGACGAGGTGGCAGCCGCCGTTGAGCATGCGCAGGGGAGGGTAGGGCAGGCCCTCGAGCGCGCGCGTCAGGAGGGGGAAGACCCACTGCGGGAAAAAGTGCGGTGGCAGCGCGCCGTCCCAGGTCCCGGGTCGCGAGCCGACGTGCGCGAGGAATGCGGCGACGAGCGCCGGGTCGCGCGGCGGAACGCGCCCCGTGAGCAGCGGGCCCGGTAGCGTCGGGGTGCTGCGAGTTGGTTGGATGCTTTGGCGCACGGCGGCGGCGGCGGTGCGCCCGATGGCGTTGAGCATCGGCAGCTGATGGCGAACGAACGAGAGCGGCACGGACATGGCGTTGCCTCCGCGTGGAGTCATAACATGGAGGGCGCGCCGGTCGGAACCGCGCCGGGCGAAGGCGCATATGCGTGTGTGGGTAAGGGCGCGGTTGACAGGCGGGATCCAAGGAGGGACAACCGACCACCGTCATGCGTAAGAACTTCGTTCTCGATACCAACATCCTCCTGCACAATCCTGAAGCCATCTTCGGCTTCGCAGACAACGCGGTCTGGATCCCCATCGTGGTCATCGAAGAGATCGACACGTTCAAGAAGGACGGGTCGGAGCTCGGGCGCAACGCACGTGAAGTGTCGCGCCACATCGATGCGCTGCGCGTGCTGGGCCGCCTCGACGATGGCGTGCCGCTCGAGAGCGGGGGCGTGCTGCATGTGCTCATGACCGAGCGCACGTTGCCCGAGGGGTTCCACCTCGACCACCGCGCCGACGACCGCATCCTGGCGGTCGCGCTCGAAGTGAAGAGCCGTCGCCCGGACGAGACGGTGACGCTCATCACGCTCGACACGAACCTGCGCATCCGCGCAAACGTGCTCGACCTCCAGGCCGAGGACTACGACACGCGGCGGATCGCGATCGAAGACCTCTACCCCGCGGTGCGCACCTGCGAGGTCGGCGCCGGCGAGGTCCCAAAGATCTATCAGGACGGGTCGTTACCGCTGCCGGCACCGCCGCTACCACCGCCCGGCTCCGGCAGCAACGATGCGCTGCCGTGGTATGAGAACGAGTACGTGATGGTGAAGGACGAGCGCTCGACGGCGCTCGCGCGCGTTCGCAAAGAGGAGCAGCGGCTCGACTCGGTGTTCCCGTTCAAGACGCCGATGTGGGGCATCAAGCCACGCAATCGCGAGCAGCACTTCGCGCTCGATGCGTGCCTGCGGGAAGACATCCACGTCGTGTGCCTCATCGGCAAGGCCGGCACCGGCAAGACGCTGATAGCGCTCGCGGCCGGGCTGCACCTCGTGGCCGAGCAGGAGAAGTACAAGAAGCTCCTCGTGTCGCGCCCGATCTTCCCGCTTGGGCGGGACATCGGCTACCTGCCCGGCTCGGTCGAGAGCAAGCTCAAGCCGTGGATGCAGCCCATCCACGACAACGTCGAGTTCCTGTTCTCGATGACCTCGAAGGCCAAAAAGGCAGGCCACGCCGTCGACGAGATGGTGCGCTCCGGCGTCATGGAGATTGAGCCCCTGACGTACATCCGTGGGCGCTCGATCGCCAACCAGTACATGATCGTCGACGAGGCACAGAACCTGACGCCGCACGAGATCAAGACGATTCTGACGCGCGCCGGCGAGGGCACCAAGATCATCTTCACCGGCGACCCGTTCCAGATCGACAACCCGTACGTCGACTCGATCTCGAACGGGCTCACCTACCTCATCGACCGCTTCCGCGGCGAGAAGCTTGCGGCGTCGATAACGCTGCGCAAGGGCGAACGTTCGAAGCTCGCGGAGCTCGCGGCGAACCTTCTTTAGTTTAGTCGGTTCGAGGGCAGCTCCGGTCGCGCGCCCGAAAGCGCATTGCGTCCGCCACCCGTCGTGCGCACTGGCTGAACAGCGCGTTGCCGAGTGGAGCATGGCTACGCCGGTCGCTTGCCATCGATGCTCTCCGCGGGCCTTCCCAAGGATGGCGAAGCCTGGACCGAAGGTCCGTGGATCGCGCATGAGATTGGCGACCGACGGGCCGCGACATTCGGCACGGTGATTGCTCAGGGTGGCTGCACGCCGAACGGACGACCGTTCGCTGACCGGAGCTCACCATGATCTCATCGTTCCTCTGCTTCCCGCATTCGCGCACCTCGCGACCGCCGTTCCATTTCGTCGCCGCGCTCGCCGTGCTGTCGGCCGCAGGTTGCGGCGACGACGAGGGCTTCGTGGCCGCTGCACCTGTAACAGTCGCCTGGGATAGCACTGCCGCCGACCGCGCGCTCGTCTACACGATGACGACCCCGACCGCGACGCAACGCCTGTTGGCGATGCCGGATGTGTGCGTGGAGCGTCCGGCGAACGCGACCATCACAGGCGTCTCGCTCGGCACCGCAGCGCTCGCTTTCGAAGCGCATGCCGCCTTCTTCGGCGGGAGCTGCGCGCGCCTCTCGCTCAGCAATCCGACCCTCCAGGAGGGCGACGTACTGGTCGTCTCGCTGTCCACGGACGAGGGTCCGACCACCGTCGACGTGGTCGTGCCCGCCCTTCCGACGCCGCCCGCGAGCGCGTTTCACGCCACCGCCGCGCTGCGCACGAACGACGGCACGACCTGGCTCGCAACCCCGCATCATGGGCTCGTCGGCGTCACGACCGAGGGTCGCGTCATCGACTACGTCGGCGTCGCCTCCGCGGTGCCATGGGATCCGGCGGCCCGCGAACCGCAGTCGGGCCTCGTATTGGCGCTCGCTCCCGCAGGTGGACGCGCACTATGGGTCTCGTCGGCGGTGACCGGGATCTCCTGGTTCGACCCGGGTGACGATGCGATGTTGCGCGCCGACGATCGCTGGATCCATGGGCAGCCGCTTGCGGAGCCGCAGCTCGCGGCCGAGCTCGCCCAGACCGCGGTCGCCATCGCGGTCGACCCGACCGATCCGAACGGCCTCTGGGTCGCGAGCCTCAATGGGCTCTATCACGTGAGGAAGCAGGGCGAGCAGATCGACTTCGTGCGTGTCGCCGAAGGCTTCGCGCTCTCACTCGCGGTCGATCCCTACGGTCGTGTATGGGCGGGCTTCTCGACCCAGGTTTTGATCGACGTACCGGATGAGGACGACCTGGTCGCAGGCCCGGTCGTGCACCTCACGCCCGCCTCCGGAGCGCTCCTCGTGCTCACCCCCGGCAGCGACTCGCATGACCCGAGCAACGCCGATCTGCGCTGGGCGCTCGAAGACGAGGACGCGGTCACCTCGATCCTCCCCGACGCGCACGGCGCCTGGGTCGGCACGCCCTATGGGCTGACACGCGTGTCCGATGACGCGCTCACGCTCGGCGCGGTGCCGGCCGTCACGCTCGGCCCAGACCTCGCAGTGGTCGACCTCGCGCCAACGAGCGATGGCTTCTGGCTCGCCGCGCGCGCCGAGTGTGAGGTCGGCAAGGGCCGTCTCCTGCGCGTCCAACTCGATGACAGCGGCGCAATCATCGCGGTCGTTGACCACAGCGATGCCATGGGTTTTGGCGAGCGCGACTTCGCCTGGCTGCAGACGTTGCCCTCGGGTGAGCTGCTCGTCTCGACCCTCGTCCCGGTGCCCAAGGGCCTCACGGGCGACCAGTCGGTGACCGCACGCGGCTGCGCGCTGGCTCCCGCGAGCGAGCGCAGCGCCGACCTGTATGTGCTCGCACCCGACGGCCATGTGCGGCGCTTTGGGACCGACTTCTGAGCGGGCCTACACGGATGACTCTCGAGTGACGCTCACGGGGAAGCGCCACCGAGCGTCGGGGATGCGACCGACCATCAAAGCGGGCGAAGCCCGCAGGGAGGGAGCGCCTCGACGTCGGTGGTGCAATGGCTGGATCTCAGTCGAGAGTCATCCGTTTAGCGCAGCAGCACCTCGATCGGCGACCCGTTCACGAGCGGGTCCACGCGCGGATCATTGGCCAGCACCAGCAGCTTCGCCCGCTTGCCGACCGCGATGAGCCCCAGCTCGGTGAACCCCCAGAAGCCTGCCGGCTCGGACGTGGCGCTCGCGAGGATCGCGACCCCGTCCATGCCGGCTGCTTGCATCAGCCCGAGCTCGTCCGCATCGATCCCCGGCGTGCGTGAGTTGCCGAGGTCGGTCCCGTAAAGCACCCGCGTGCCGGCCGCGCGCAAGCGGCGCAGGTTGTCGACCGCCGCCGCACTGCCTCCAAAGGCCGCCAGCGTCGTTATCAGCGTGCGCGTCGACCACGCCTGCACGGTGCCTTCCTGGAGGGCCTCGACCGGCGTGTGCCCGAGGATGTCCGCGCCAAGTGTCGACGCCTTTCGCGCCGACACGTCGTTCAACGCATGCACCGCGACTGGGAGCATGTAGGCGTGGGCGGTCTCTATCGCCGCGATCAGCGCCGCGTTCGGCAGATCCGGCCCGGCGCCGATCGGGATCTTCACGAGCCGCGCGCCGCGCTCGATCGCCGCCTCGATCGCGGCGATCGCCTCCTCCGCGGTGGCGCACTCGACCCCATAGCCATCCGATCCCCAGCTGGTCGTCGGATAGCCCCCGACGGCGGTAATCATCGGCCCCGCGCCGATCACCTGAAGCGGCGACCAGTTGCGGTCGAAGAACCGCTCGAGCGGCGCACCGAGGTCGACCACCCCGACGATGCCACCCGCCGGCAACACCGCAGCGACATCCCAGTAGGCGAGGTGCACGTGGCTATCGATGAACGCCGGTGCGAGCCAGCGCCCGGTCATCGACCTTCGCTCCGCCTGCGCGTCGACCTCTGAATCGGCCACCGCGCCGATGGCGACGATGAACCCGTCGCGCACGAGCACGCTCTGCACCGTACCTTCGATCAGCGCATCACCGGTGCCCACGATATGGGCGCCGACGAGTAACAGCTCGCGGGCCTGAACCACATCCACGCCCGCGTCCGCGCCCCCGCCCACGTCCGCGCCCACGTCCACGTCCACGTCCACGTCCACGTCCACGCCCGCGCCGACGTCCGCATCGCTCTCGCATCCCGCCCCCGCGAGCACGACCATCGCGATCAGCATCGCCCTCATGATGGCTCGTCCCCGTCCGTCACCGCGAGCCTGCCGACTCTCGGCGAGCGGTAGCTCGTTGAGCAAGCGCTCGTACGCCTCCTGCCGCACCGTGAGCCCCAGCCGTATGTCGACGGCCTGCTCGCTCAGCACCGACTTACGGTTGCCGCTGCCGCTTGCTTGGCGCCGCACCTGCAGCAACACTCGCGCGTCCCGGATATCCGTCGCCGCCCCAAACGCCTGCTCGCACGTCTTGCGCACGACGTGATTCGGATCGCCATCGATGATCTCGGCGATCCCGTCGTCTCGTTCCGCGGGCGTCTGGCACAGTTGCACTGCCAACGTCACCATGCCTTCGACCGTCTCCGCGACGAGGTCGTCCACAAGCACCGCCGTTGCCCACGTCTCGAGCCGCAGCGCCCCGCCGCTGGCACTCATCCCATTACCGACCAGCGTCCGGATGAGCCGCCGCGTCGAGGCATCGAACGCGCCATACAGGCCCAGCTCGGGCACGTGCATCACGACCGGATCCTCCTCGCGCACCCTCACGCTCCACGCCTGCACCGCGCCCGGCATCGGCCGCGCTGCCGACCTGTTCAACCAACGTCGCCACGCTTCGAGCGAACCGGCAGTATCGCCCTCGGTTGCCGTCGCCGGCGAACCTCCTCCACCATCATCCCTCTTGGCCACCGGCGTGCCCTCCGAGTCACTCATCGCCAAGCCTCCCGTCGCGAGCACGGCCACCGCGACGCCCGTCGCCCATATTACGACCCGTCCCCGTCCGTCAGCGCGAGCCCACCGATCGTCTGCTCGGAGAGTGCCAATGCACCGGTCTCGTCGCGCACGCCCTGGCGCTCCTTGATCCGCCGCATCGCCTCGCGCGCAGCGTCTTTGATGACGCCCGATCGGAAGAAGCCTTCGGTCAGCGGGCTCAACGTCACGAGGTCACCGATCGCTCCAACCTCGGCGAACACCTTGATCACCGCGAGCTGCACCTCGCTGTTGCTCTGGTCGACCTCGCGCACGCTTGCTGCGTGCTGCGCGCATATCTGGGGCCCGAACGGGGTGCCGTCATCATCGCCCAACGTTCGATGCGCGCGCGCAATCGCGTCGATGAGGCTCGCGAGTGCCTTCGGGTGATCCCTGCTCCAATTGAGCAGCTCCAGAAAGAGCGGCCCGATGACGTTCGGCGAATCCAACGCGAGGCTAGGAGCGGCCATCGAGAGTCGCTCGACCCCCTCGTCGCCGAGCCGCGTGATGATCGTTTCAGGCGCGACCACGCGCATGTGCAGGAGGCCGGCGAAGCCGAGCGTCGCGAGGTCCCTGCTCACTCGGCGCGAGCTGTCGATGAGGAACTCGAGCGCGTGCTCCTCTCCCAAGGGAGCCACCGCGCCACCGCGACGGCGATATCGATCGCCAGTGCCACGGGCACATTGTTCCACTTCCGCACGAGCCGAGTGAGCATGCGTGCAGCGGCCCGACACCTGGAGGGGATCCTTTCGCGCTCGAGCCGCGCCAGCACGACCGGCACCAGCGCTCCCGCGTATTCGGGCCCGATATTCGCGAGACGTTGCTCGGCCTCGGCGAGCGCCAGGTACTTCATATCGAACACATGCGCCTCTTGCTGAGCGTCGTAGGTCTGCTCGCTCTGCACAACGATCAGCATCGGCCGCGCCGCCGACCTGTTCAGCCAACGTCGCCACGCTTCGAGCGGACCCGCCGTATCGCCTTCGGCTGCCGTCGCCGCCGCCGCTGCCATCAGCGCCGCTCGACCGCGAGCCGCGCCAACAATGCCGACTGCGCCGAGAGCGGCGGAATGCTCGCGCGGACCCGCGAGTAACGACCCTCCGCGCCGAGTTCCCAGGCATCGACCGTATCCGCGAGCAACATCTCGATGCCCTCCTCGATGACCCGTCGCTTCAGCGTCGGGTCCTCGATCGGCACACACGTCTCGACGCGCCGATGCAGGTTGCGGCTGAGCCAGTCGGCGGAGCTGATCCACACCTTCTCGCTGCCACCCGCGCAGAACACGAACACGCGCGAGTGCTCGAGGAAGCGCCCGACCACGGAGCGCACGCGGATGTTCTCGGTCACGCCGGGCACACCGGGTCGCAGGGCACAGGTGCCGCGCACGATGAGATCGATCTGCACGCCCGCCTGCGAGGCCCGGATCAGCGCGGCAATGATGCCCGCGTCGCCGAGCGAGTTCATGCGCGCCTTGAGCCACGCGGGCTGGCCGGCATTGGCGGCGGCGATCTCCTGCTCGATCAAGGCCTCGAGGTGCAGCGCCAACGAGAACGGCGCGGCGATGAGCTTCCGCGGTTGCGGCAGACGCCCAAGCCCGGTGAGCTGGCGGAAGAGGTCGTGCACATCCGCCGTGAGGGCGTCGTCGGCGGTCAGGAGCCCGAAGTCGGTGTAGATGGCGGCCGTCTTCGAGTGGTAGTTGCCGGTGCCGAGGTGCGCGTAGCTCTTCAGTCGTTCACCTTCGCGGCGCGTGACGACCAGCATCTTGGCGTGGGTCTTTCGCCCGACCACGCCATAGGCGACATTGGCCCCCGCCGCCTGGAGCCGTTGGGCCCAGTCGATGTTGGCCTCTTCGTCAAAGCGCGCCCGCAACTCGACGACGACCGTGACGTCTTTGCCGCGCTGGGCTGCCTGGAGCAGGGCCTCACCGATCGGCGAGTCGGCGCCGGTGCGATACAGCGTCATCTTGATCGCGAGCGTGTCGGGGTCGTGCGCCGCACGTCGCAGCAGCTCCAGCACCGGCCCGAACGATTGATACGGGTGGTGCAGCAGGATGTCGCCCTGACGCAGCGCGCCAAAGATGTCCGCGTCATTCTGCAGGCGCATCGGCACCGCGGGCAAAAATGGCGGGAACTTGAGCTGCGGCAACGTGACCTCGCCCGCCAGCACCGCCACGCGATGCAGGTTCACGGGCCCGTCGGTGCGGTAGAGATCTTGCGGTTCGAGCTCGAACTCATCGCGCAGGAAACGCGTCAGCGGCTCGGGGCACCAGCGGTCGACTTCGAGCCGCACCGCGTCACCGAAGTTTCGCCGCGGCAGCTCGCCGGCGATCGCGTGGAGCAGGTCGTCGACCTCCTCTTCGTTGACCCACAGGTCGGAGTTCCGGGTGAGCCGGAATTGATACGCGCCGCGCACCTCCATGCCGGGGAACACCATGTCGATGTTGCCCTCGAGCACCGACCCCAGCAGCACGAATTCGAATTCGCTCCCCGCGCCTTGGGTAGACGTCAACGACGCAGGCACCCGGATGACGCGCTGGAGCACGCGCGGCGCCGGCACCGACACGATCGCGATGTCCGCCTCGCGTCCAAACGCGTCCTGGCCCGACAGCTCCACGACGTAGTTGAGGCGCTTGTTCGCGACGTTCGGAAACGGGTGGGCCGGGTCGAGGGCGGTCGCGTTCAGGAGCGGCAGCACCGCCCCTTCGAAGTAGGCGCGCGCCCATCTGCGCTGCGCGGGCGTCCACTCCTCGGGCTCGAGGATGCGCACGCCGTGTCGTCGCAGAGCCGGCAGCAGCTCGTCGTTGAGGAGCTTGTACTGGGTCGCGACGATCGCATGAGCACGCGTCGCGATCTCGGCCAACACCTCGCGTGGCGCACGCCCATCGGGGCCCGGATAGCCAACGCCGTAGGTCGCCTGCTGCTTTATCGACGCGACCCGGACCTCGAAGAACTCGTCGAGGTTGGTGCTCGAGATCGACAGGAAGCGCAGCCGCTCGAGCAGCGGCACGTCATCCCGAGTCGCCTGTGCGAGAACACGCTCGTGGAAGGAGAGCAGCGAGAGCTCGCCGTTGAGATACGGCTCGGGTCCGCTTGGCGGCCGGTCGCTCTTGGGCTCGGGCGCGGCTTGGGTTTCAAGTACGGCGGCCATGGTCATCCGGGGGGTCAGGTTTTTTCCATCGGGGGACGAAAGGGAATATGGATGTGCACGGAGCGTCGCCTTCGAGCGGTCGGCTCCAGTGAGTGCAAGGAGTATAGCCGTGAACGGGCTCGACAACGAAACGCTCCAATTCGTGAGCGAAGGCTGCGAAGCGGCTGGCGGTGAATACGCGGGAGTGGCCACGGGCATGAACGAGGTCCGCGACGCAGCCAAGTCGGATCGGACCGGGGTTCGCCTCCGCCCGGTCACCGCGCGCTGGCAGCTCGGACGCCTCGTACGCGTGTCCGTCGAAGCGGCCTGCGGCTTCATCCGCGTGCCCTCGGGTGAGCTCATCTACTTCGCGATGCAAGATGTCGTGTCCGGTGGCGGTGGTCTCCGGGCCGGTGCACGCGTGCGCTTCCAGCCGGCTGGGGCAGGGATTCCGCGGGCCCTGCACGTGCAACGCATCTGAGTAACGCATCGTTGGACAACGACTCGCGCCCTGGCGACGGCCCGGCTGGATCTCCGCCTCCGTCTCCGCTCGACCACGGCTTCGTACGCGCGTTCCTCGCGGGGCGCTTCCCCGCGGTGCTCGGAACGCAGATCGTGTCGACGACCGCGGGCTGGCAGCTCTACGAGCGCACCAATGACGCGTGGGCGCTCGCGGTCGTCGGGCTCGTCGAGCTCGCGCCGGTCCTGGTGTTGATCCTGCCGGCCGGCAACCTCGCCGACCGCGCGCCCCGGCGCAACATCGCGATGGGCGCCTATGCCCTGCTCGCGGTCGCAAGCATCGGGCTCGCGCTGGTCTCGGCCTTGGAGGGGCCAACGCTCGCGATCTACGGGTTATTGGCGCTGATCGGGGCCGCGCGCGCATTCGCCGCGCCGTCGGTTGGGACGATCCTGCCGCAGCTTCTGTCGCCTCAGGAGTTCGCGGTCGCCAATGCGTACGCTTCGTCGACGTTCCAGATCGCCTCCGTCAGCGGGCCCGCCCTTGGCGGCGGGCTCATCGCTCTTGGCGGCGGCGCGACGCTCGCCTACGCGGTCGCGGCCGTCGGCCAACTCATCTTCATCGTCATGCTCGGCTTCGTGCCGGCGGTGCGCCCACCACCGCAGGCGCCGGGCAAGGCACGCAACGCCCGCGACGTGTTCGCGGGTTTCCACTTCATCCGGCGCAACCGCATCTTCCTCGCGGCGATCACCCTCGACATGTTCGCGGTGCTGCTCGGCGGCGCGGTCACGCTGCTGCCGATCTTCGTGAAGGATGTGCTGCATCTCGGACCGACTGAGCTCGGCTGGCTCCGGGCTGCGCCAGGCATCGGCGCGGCCTTGATGGCGCTCACCCTGACGCGCCTTCAGCCGTGGCGTCGCCCGGGTCGTGCGTTGCTCCTGACGGTGTGCGCGTTTGGGCTCGCGACGATCGGCTTTGGCCTGTCCGAGACGTTCTGGCTCTCGTTCGCGTGCCTGGTCCTGACCGGTGTGTTCGACGAGATCAGCGTGCTCATCCGGGTCACGCTGGAACAGCTCATCACCCCCGATCGCCTGCGCGGACGGGTGGCGTCGATCAACCATATCTTCATCGGTTTCTCGAATCAGTTCGGGGCCTTCGAAAGCGGTGCCGCGGCGGCCCTGCTCGGCCCGATGGCCGCGGTCGTGGTCGGTGGCATCGGCTCGATCATCGTGGCTGGCATCGTGACACGCGTCTTCCCCGAGCTCGTCTCGCTCGGCCCGCTCGCGAGCTTGCGCCCGGACGACCCGTCACCGCCACCGAGCGAGGCGTTCGAGTGAACGGGATCGCGTTCCTGGTTGCCCTTCCAGTCCAGGCTTCGCCATCCTTGCCCTTCCAGTCCAGGCTTCGCCATCCTTGCCCTTCCAGTCCAGGCTTCGCCATCCTTGCCATCCTTGCGAAGGCCTTCCGCCGAGCGTCGCACCGGGATAGTCTCGCCACGGGAGGAGCGCATGTCCCGATGCTCGAGCTGTCAGGCCGAGGTGCACGCGGGCGAACGCTACTGCGGCGCCTGCGGCTACGACACGCACAAGGACGACCACATCGAAGCCGTGCTCGAGCCGAAGCTGCGACAGGCGCGTGGCTGGATCCTGGCGGTCGGCATCATCTACCTCGTCAGTGCGGCGCTGCAGGTCGCGATCGCCGGCGACTCCATCACGTCTGACGAGGTGACGTTCTCCTTCGCCTCCGCGGGGGCGCTGTTCGCGATCCACCTGGGGCTCTGGTGGTGGGCCAAGACGGCGCCGTTCGCCGCCGCGGTCGTAGCCCTCGTATTGTTTGTGACGCTGCAGCTCGTCTGGGCAGCGCTCGATTCCGCGACCCTCGCGCGTGGGCTCATCATCAAGATATTGTTCCTCATCGCGCTCATTCAGGCCGTCAAGGCCGGGGTCGACGCGCAGCGCCTCAGGCGCGAGCGCAACTGACAGGCATGGGCAACGAAGACGCCAACGAGGCGGCGCCGACATGCTGGCGGTGCGGCGCGGTGATCCGGGCGAGCGTGCGCTTCTGCGGTCAATGCGGGATCCCGACCCGGCCCGACGACTTCCTCAGCACGCCGCCGCTGCCGCCTTCGCGTCTCGGGCTCGGGGTGGCGCTCGGGACCTACTTCGCGCTGCTCGCGACACTCGTCGGCATGCTGCTCGCCGAGATCTCGTCGATGCGCACCGTGCTCTTCTTCGATGTGGCGATCCTCGCGACCGGGGGCGTGCTGGTGGTCAGCTTCTGGCAAGAGCTCGGCAGCTTGCTCGGGGCACCCAGGCGCATCGATGTGACGACCGGCGTGGTCTCGGTCGCCGCCCTGACAGCGGTGTTCGCCGTGGTGCAAGGCCTGTCGGCGCTGTTCCCGACACTGTTCGCGGACGTGATGGACAGCTATCGCGCCGAGGGCGTCGGCCTCGGCTTCGCGATCTTCCAGATCGGTCCGCTGACCGCTCTTGGCGAGGAGCTGCTGTTCCGCGGCGTCATCCTCGCGGGCCTCCGCCAGACGTTCCCGGACCGGGTCGCGATCGCCGTATCGGCCGCGATGTTCGCGACGCTCCACCTGTCGCCGGTCGCCTTCGTACACACCGGCGGGCTGGGCCTGCTCTTCGGCTGGCTCGCCGTCAGGACCGGCAGCTTGTGGCCGTCGATCCTCCTGCACACGGCGTGGAACGTAACGATGGTCCTACTCGACGCCTGACCGAGCTCGCGAGCGTTTCACAAGAAGCGCTGCTCTTCGGACTTGGCCCACAGTTTCTCGATCGCGCGGGCGACGCCACTTTCGACCGCGCCGCCGAACCGGTCGAGCAGGCGTCGCTGCGGCACCCATTGGATCTGGTAGACCTTCGCGCGTTCGCGCGCCTGCATGAGGTAGTCGTCGCTCGTCGCGATCTTATCGACGAGCCCCAGCGTCAAGGCCTCCTGGCCGTACCAGTGCTCGCCGGTCGCGACCTTTTCGATGTCGAGGGTCGGACGGAAGCGCGCGATGTGCCCCTTGAAGAGGGTGTGCGCCGACTCGAGTTCCTCCTGGAACTTCTTGCGGCCCTCGTCGCTGTTCTTGCCGAACATCGTCAGCGTGCGCTTGTGCTTGCCCGCGGTCAGCAGCTCGAAGTCGACGTCGTGACTATCGAGCCAGCGGTGGAAATTCGGGAAGCCAGCGACCACACCGATCGAGCCCACGACCGCGAATGGCGCGGCAATGATCGTGTCCGCGACGACCGCCATCATGTAGCCGCCGCTGGCCGCGATCTGATCGACCGTCACCGTCAGCTTGAGGCCGCGCGCCCGCAGTCGCTCGAGCTGCGAGGCCGCGAGGCCATACGCGTGCACGAGCCCGCCCGGGCTCTTCAAGCGCACGACCACCTCGTCGCCATCTTTCGCGGAGAGCAGGATGGCACTTACCTCCTCGCGCAGCCCGGCGACCTGCGACGCACGCAGGTTGCCGTCGAAGTCGAGCACGAAGACGCACGCCTTCTCGATGGGTATCGGCGCGGCCTTCTCGGCCTTGGCGATCTTGCGTTCGGCCGTCGCCAACGCCTTGAACGCGCGCTGTGGCAGGAGCACGCGCTTCATAGAGAGCGCCGTGCGCTTCCAGCGCTCGTCGAGCTTTTTGACCCGCAGCTCCCCACGACCCTCGTCCGGGCCGCCGCGACGGCGCGCGCGCGCGATCGCCGCGATGATCATGACGATGGCGAAGACGACGAGGAAGGCCTTCGCCGCAAAAAGTCCGAGGTCCGCGAGGAAATCCATGCGCGCACCCTGGCGACCAAAGGGTGGTCCGTCAAGGTGCGCCGGACGGGTGACACCGGCGTGCACCTTCGGTGTTAGAGTGAGGCGAGGAGGCGCGTTGCCCCAAGCCGCAGGTCAGGTCGATGCCGGAGGCGTCGATCCCGAGTCGCTCTACCGTCGTTATGCCCCGATGGTGTTGCGACGTTGCCGCCGTATGCTCGGGGACGACGAGCGCGCCCGCGACGCGATGCACGATGTGTTCATCCAGGTCCTGAGCCACCGCGAGCGCCTCACCGAGGAGGCGCCCTCGAGCCTCATGTGGCGCATCGCGACGCACGTCTGCCTCAATCGTTTGCGCAGCATCAAGCGCCGACCCGAGGCGCCGAGCGACGAAGCGCTGCTGTTGGCCGTCGCCGAGCTGCCCGACGAGGCCGAGCGGACCGGCGCGCGGGCGCTCCTCGGTCGGCTTTTTGGTGGCGAGCCAACCTCGTCGCGGATCATCGCGATGCTGCATTATGTCGATGGCATGACACTCGAAGAGACAGCGGCCGAGGTCGGCTTGTCGGTGTCTGGCGTGCGCAAGCGCTTGCGGAGTCTGCGTGAGCGACTCGGGGCGCTGCTGCCGGCAGGGGAACAAGCATGACGACGCTCGAGCGCACCCCCGGCACCCCCGATCTCCTGGTCGAGAAGCTGGCGTTGGGCGAGCTCCCGCCGGCCGCTGCCGCCGCGGTTCGGGCACGCCTCGAGCGCGCTGGCGAGCTACATCGTCTGGAGGCGCTCGGCACGGACTCGCCTAGCGGATCGATGCCCGCCGAGCTGGCGCTTCGCATCGCCCAGCGACGCGCGCGTGAAGCGGCCCGGAGGAAGGTCCACGCGCGCTCGTGGGCGCTGCTCGTGACGGCCGCCTCGCTCGCGATGATGGCGCTCGTCATCGCGAGTCCTTTCGGAGGGGACACGAGTCGCATGAAAGGCGGCGATGCAGCGCTCATCATCTATCGGCAGACCGACAGCGGCTACGAGGTCCTCGCCGAAGGTGCAACATTGCGCCGCGGCGACGTCTTGCAGCTCGGGTTGCGCGCCGGTCGGGCGCGCGTCGCAGCGGTCTATTCGATCGACGGGCGTGGCCTCATCACCGAACATCAGGCGCCGCGCGAAGTGCCCGGGCCGGCCGAGCTGCGCCTCGCGGACGCCTATCAGCTCGACGACGCGCCACGCTTCGAGCGCTTCCTGCTGGTCCTCGGCGACACGCTCGACGCGCAACAGATACGCGCCGCGCTGGCCTCGCTGGCGGCACAGAATCCGGGCAGCGACCCACTCGACATCCCGGGCGCCCAGGTGATCTCGCGCCTCTTTCCGAAGGCGCCACCGTGAGCGTTCTTTCGATTGTGGTCGCCGCGATGGTCGCCTTCACGCCTATGCCTGTGACGTTCCGCATCGCGGTCATCGTCGGACGTAACGATGGCGGTCCCGGTCGCGACGTGTTGCGCTGGGCGCACAAGGACGCCGAACGCATGGCCGCGGTGCTGGGCGAGCTCGGCGGCATCGCCGAAGCCGACCGCGTGCTGCTCATCGAGCCCGACAAAAACGCCCTCGATGCGACCCTTGCACTTGCCCAGGCACGCCTCGCCATGGTGGCGCCGGGCACTCGCCGCGAACTCGTGTTCTACTACTCGGGGCATGCCGACGAGCTTGGGCTCCTGCTCGGGCGCGAGCGCTACGCGTTCCGCGATCTGCGTGCTCGCCTCGACGCGTTCGCGGTCGATCTGCGCCTCGTGGTGGTCGACGCCTGCGCCTCGGGCGCGCTCATCGGCAAGCTCGGCCAGCGCCCAAAGGGCGGCACCAGGACCGCGCCGTTCCTGGCCGACGGGGACCTCAGCGGTCACGCCTACCTGACCTCGGCCGCGGCCGACGAGATCGCGCAGGAGTCCGATTCGCTCGAAGCCTCGTTCTTCACCCACGACCTCATCACCGGCCTGCGCGGCGCCGCCGACCGCGACCACGATCGCACCGTCACGCTCACCGAGGCCTACCGCTACGCGTTCGACGCGACGCTCGCGCGCACCCAGGCGACGAGCACGCCGCAGCATCCCGCCTGGGACATCGCGCTCACCGGCGCCGGCGACGTGGTCCTGACGCGCCTCGACAACCCGAGCGCGCGCCTCGTCCTGGCGGGCCCGCTCGCCGGTCGGTTCTTCGTGCGTGGCCCACGTGAGGTGCTCTTCGCCGAGCTCCAGAAGGAGGCCGGCGACCCGCTCGAGCTGGCGTTGCCGCCGGGCAGTTTTCGCGTCGCCACCCACCAGCGCGGCCGCCGCCTGGAAGCCACCGCGTTGCTCGCCAACAACGCGCCATTGACCATGAGTATCAAAGACTTCCGCGACATCGGGCCGGCCCTCGACGGGCGCGCCCGCGGCAACCCACCGATCCGCGTGCGCGCCTCGCTGATCCCAATGATCGGCTTCGAAGGCCTCGGCGACGACGTGGTCGTACATGGCCTGTCGCTCTCGCTCATCGGCGACCGCATCCTCGTCATCCGCGGCGCGCAGCTCACGACGCTGTTCAACATCGCCGACGAGGTGACGGGCGTGCAGATCGGCCTGGTCAACGTCGGCGGCGCCGTGCGCGGCGCGCAGATCGGCCTCGTCAATGTCGCCGACTCGCTCGAGGGTGCATCGCTTGGCCTCTTCCCGTGGGTCGGCGGCGCCGATGGGCTTCACCACCTCGAGGTCTATGCCGGCACCGATCGTCTGCTGACCATCGGCTGGCGGGTCGGCGCGCGTTGGCTCCACACCGCTGTCTCGATCGGCACCGACTTCCGCGACTGCGATCTCGGCATCGCGGTCGGCACCGAGATCGACCTCGCGCCGCTCACGCTCGGCTTCGACTTCGGGCCCCGCCTGAGCGCACGTCGCTGCGACCCGAGCACGCTCGGCAGCCGCACCCAGCTGGCGCTACGGACGCTCCTCGGCGTGCGGGTCGTGCCGGCGGCCATGTTCTTCATCGCCGGCTCGGCCGCGGTCGATGTTGGAGACGGCACGTTCGCGCCAGCCTTCGTCGCCGGCCTACGCTTCTTCCAATGAGCGCACGAGCGTGAGCCCATTGGGGCTCTCGTCTTTGAGCCGCACCCCCGAGTAGCCGCGGCGCAGCGCCTCGTTCAGTAGCCAGGCGCACTTCGCCGCGGCCTGCGCATAGTCGAGCCCAGCCGGCGGATGCACGTTCGAGATGCAGTTGCGGTCCGCATCCGTAAGCCCTCCCCCAGTCTCGGTCAGCAGCGTCAGATAGATGCCGAGGCTGTCCGACGCCGACAGTCCGGGTCGCTCGCCGACGACTATCACCACCGCCCGCGCACCGACCTGGGCACCGATCGGATCACCCAGCGCGACGCGCGCGTCGGGCACGAGCACGACGGGCGCCACCTCGAGCTCACTTGCCGCGAAGGCCGCGAGCAGCTCACGCGTGAGCCCGGCACCGTGGCGTTGCAGCCCCTCGGTCGACAGGCCGTTGCTCAATACGAGGACCACATCCCAGGGCGTTGCCAGGTCGCGCCGCAGCGCCGCGAGGTCCGCGTGATTCGCCTCCGCCAACTGCCGCCCGAGGTCTGGACGCAGCAGATACTCCTGACGACTGCCTGCGCGGGAGGCGACCACGACGCCATCGAGCTCGGCCCGCAGCGCCTCCAGATCCCACGGCACATGCACCGCGTCGCGCGCCGCCGCGTGCGCCGCCTGAAACGCGAGATGCACCTCGGTCCGCGCCGCGGCACCCGCACGTCCGAGCCCGATGCGCGCAGGCGTGTGGGCCGTCAGGCCGCGCCACGGGTCCCAGCCGGGCCCACGCACCGGCAGCTCGGCGGTCTTGTCCTCCGCGTGCCCGGAGTGCCCTTCGACGCGGGTGTCGCGCGTCATGGTCCGGTGCCAAGGCGCGTGCCCGGCAGGAGCGCGCGCGTCGCATCGAACAGCGGGCCACGCAGCCCGACCTCGGCGTGCAGGCGACGGCCATCGCGCAGGATGTGCATGCGCTCGAGCCATGCCTCGAACTCCGGTGCGGGCCGCACACCCAGGACCTGGCGCAGGTAGAGCGCATCGTGGAACGAGGTGCTCTGGTAGTTGAGCATCACGTCGTCCGCGCCCGGGATCCCCATGATGTACGACACGCCCGCGACGCCGAGCAGCGTCATCAGCGCGTCCATGTCGTCCTGGTCGGCTTCGGCGTGGTTCGTGTAGCAGACGTCGACCCCCATCGGCAGGCCGAGCAGCTTGCCGGCGAAGTGGTCTTCGAGACCGGCGCGCAGGATCTGCTTTCCGTCGAACAAATACTCGGGTCCGATGAAGCCCACGACCGAGTTGACGAGGAACGGGTCGAAGGCGCGCGCGACCGCGTAGGCCCGCACTTCGAGCGTCTGCGCGTCGACCCCGTGATGGGCATTGGCCGAGAGCGCGCTGCCCTGGCCGGTCTCGAAGTACATGCATTGGCCGTGAGGCGCGCGGCCGAGCGCCAGGGTCGCGGCCTGCGCCTCGGCGAGCAGCGCCAGGTCGATGCCGAAGCTCTTGTTGGCCGCCTCCGTGCCAGCGATCGATTGGAACGCGAGGTCGATCGGCGCGTTCTTGTGCGCGAGCGCGAGCGTCGTCGTGATGTGCGCGAGCACGCAGCTCTGGGTGGGGATCTCGTAGCGCTGACGGAGGTCGTCGATGAGCTCGAGCAGCGCCACGACATTGTCGGGGTGATCGGTCGCCGGGTTGATGCCGATGCAGGCATCACCACTTCCATAGAGGAGGCCGTCCAGGGTCGAGGCGAGGATGGCGCGTTCGTCGTCGGTTGGATGATTCGGCTGGAGGCGCGTCGCGAGCCGACCCTCGAGCCCGACGGTGGTCCGGAAGCGGGTCGTGACGCGGGCCTTACGGGCGACCGCAATGAGGTCCTGGAGGCGCATCAGCTTCGACACGGCGGCGACCATCTCGGGCGTGAGACCGTAGCGCACGGCCGTGAGCTCGCTCGCCTGTGTGTCCTCGCGCAAGAGCCACTCGCGTAGCTCGCCGACCGTCAGATGGGCCACCGGCGCAAAGGCTTGCGGGGCATGCTGGCTGTGGATGAGGCGCGTGACCTCATCGCGCTCGGCCGGCACGACGTCAACGTTTAGGAAGTGCGCGAGCGGCACGTCGGCGAGTGCTATCTGCGCCGCCACCCGCTCGCTCGCGGTGCGTGCGGCGAGGCCCGCGAGCTCGTCGGCGGCGCGCCGCGGCGACGCTCGACAGAGAAGTGTACGCAGGTCATCGAAGGCGTAGCGCACGTCCCGGATCGTCGCGCGAAAGACCATGGAACCCCTCTCGTCGTCGCTGGAGCGATGTTCGCCGACCCGCCGCTTGCGCGCAAGTGGAGGCGGGCCGCCGCGGGCGCGATACCCGCGGCGGTGTCCATTAGAGGGTCATGATAGCGGATGAGTGGGCTGACGTAGCGTCGCCCGACGGGTCACGTGGAGTATCGACACACTATCGGCGAGATTTGAGCACAAAAGTTTGAACCAGCGGTTGTACCGCGCGGTGCAGATGTTTACGTTTGCGCGCGCGATGTAGAATGCAGCGTAATTTCCCGCACGGAGGTCGTCGAAATGCATACTGTTAAGCTTGAATTGTCAGTCAATAGTGGGCCAGATGTGGTGTGGGCTCTCATCGGATCATTTGCTTCGCTGGCGAATTGGCATCCTGAGGTCACGAGCTGTGTCGAGTCGACCAACGACAAGGGGCAGACCCTGCGCACGATCACCTACAAGAATGGTCAGCAGGTCACCGAGCGGCTGATCCAGCACAGTGACGCGACGCGCGGCTACGCCTACGCGATCGAGCAGGGCAAGATGCCGGTGCGCGAGTTTCGCGGCGAAGTCCAGGTCGTCGGCAATGCCGGCCAATCGCGCATCCAATGGAGCGCCACGTTCGATATCATCGAGGGTGTTCCGGTCGAGCGCGCGGTCTCCATCGTCGATGGGATCCTGCAGTCCGCGGCGCCCGGCCTAATCGCGAAGCTCGGCCCAGTCTGACGGGCTAACGCCAGCGGAAGAGGCGTACGCCGAGCCCAAACGCGAGAAGCCCCCAGCCGGCGAGCACGCCGAGCTGAGGGGCGATCGTGAGGATGCCCGCACCGTCGTTGATGACCGCGCGCAAGGCGTCGTTCAGCGCGGTCAGGGGCAGCGCCTGGATGATCGGGTGGATCGCTTCGGGGAAGCGCTCGTAGCTGAAGAACGTGCCCGAGGCGAGCCACATGGGCATCGTCAGGGCGTTGATGAAGCCCGACACGACCTCGACGCTCGCGGTGCGCGACGCGCACAAGACCGCGAAGCCGGTGAACGACAGCACGCCGACGAGCGCCACGAAGAACACCAGCGCTACCGAGCCCTGCACCGTCACGCCGAACACGAGCGAGCCGAAGGCGACCAGGAACGCGACCTCGACCGCAAGGAACGCGAGGCGTGAGAGCACGTAGCTCAAGAGGAACGCGGTCTTCGTGAGCGGGGTCGTAGCGAAGCGGCGCATGAGCTTCTTACTGCGCTCTTGCACCATGCCGTAGCCGACCCCCCAGAGGGCCGAGCCCATGAGGTTCATCGCGATGAGGCCCGGCAACAGGAAGTCGATGTAGCGCGCGCCGAGCGGCATCTCGGTCGCTTCGCTGATGCTGGCGACATCGGTGCGGCCGCGCCCTCGCTGGATGATGTCGTCGACCACGAAGCGCGCGAGGCGCGCCTCCGCGCGCTGCGGATCGAAGCGATAGAGGACGCTGTCTGGGGTCGGGCCCGGCATGACGATCACATCGATGCCGCCTTTGCGCAGCTTCTCGTCGAGCAGCGCGCGCGGCGATAGCTCGAGGACGAGCGATGGTCCGCGCAGACTCGCGAGGTCAGTCGCCGTGAGCGCAGGCCCGTCGGTTGCGACACCGATGCGCGCCGGGTCGGGCGGCTGATCGCGGAACGCGGTGCCAAGGGCTATCGCCAGCAGCGCCGGAAACGCAAACACCCAGAAGATCGACGCCGGTTCCCGCAGGAACATGCGGATGCGCGCGAGGATGAGGGTCGCGAGCGCACCGTGGTGTCGGGGCTGACGCTTGTCGGGCATGGGATCAGCCATCGCGCAGCGCCCTCCCGGTGTGGTGCACGAACACGTCCTCGAGCGTCGCACGGTGGGTGACGAGCCCATCGAGCCGCGCCCCCGATTCGGCCGCGAGGGCCAGCAGCGCTGGCAATGTCAGGCCGATGTCCGCCACCGACAAGCGCACCCGCACGCCGCCAGGGGCAATCTGCGATGACGCGCCCTCGGCCTCACGCGCCTCGCGCGCCTCGACCCGGGCGTTGCCGACCCCAGGCAGCGCGCAGAGAAGTGCCAACGGGAGCTCGCGATCCGCCAGCACCTCGACGATGTCCTCGGCACCGAGCGATGCGATCAACGCGGCCGGTGTATCCAGCGCGATGATCTTGCCGTGGTCCATGATCGCGACGCGGTCGGCCAGGCGCTCCGCCTCCTCCATATAGTGGGTTGTCAGCAGGATGGTGCCACCCTCGGCCTTGAACGCCTCGACGATCTCCCACACCTGGCGCCGCGACTGCGGGTCGAGGCCGGTCGTCGGCTCATCGAGGCATAGGAGGCTTGGCCGTCCAACGAGCGCGCACGCAAGCGCCAGCCGCTGTCGCTGCCCGCCCGAGAGCTTGCCGACGCGGGCGGTCGCCTTGCTCTCGAGTGCCACCAACGCCATCACATCGCTCGCTGAGCGGGTCGCCTCATAGAAGGAGGCGAACAGCTCGATCGTCTCGAGCACCGTCAGCTTTTCCTGGAAGTGGGTCTCCTGCAGCTGCACCCCGAGCAGTGAACGGATCGTGCGATCGCCCTTGGAGGAGCGCCCCCAGACATTGTCGAAGATCGCGATCTCGCCGGATGTGGGGCTGGTCAGACCTTCGATCATCTCGACCGTGGTGGTCTTGCCTGCGCCGTTGGGGCCGAGCACCGCCATGCACTCGCCCGCGTCCACGGTGAGATCGATGCCCGCCACCGCGAGCACATCGGGGTAGCGTTTGACGAGCGCACGGCATGCGACTGCGGCCGCGCGCGCCGCTGGCCTTTCTGGAGAAGACATCGACACCCTTACCTACCGCACACAGGTTCGCACGATCGCTGCGCCCGCAACCGCGATGGCGAGCCCGAGCACGAACAGCGTCGGACCCCGCACGCGTCGCGTCCCGGTCGGCGCCTCGAGCCCTCGCGGAGCGATCGCGTCGGACGGGCCCGGGGACCCGACGGGCTCACTCACGGAGTGCCTCGCGCGATCTCGGGCGCGAGCTTCCGGAAGTAGTCAATGATCGACGGGTCGGTCCAGTTGCGCGAGTTGACGAAGCGGGCCAACACCCGACCATTGAGAATGACATAGGAATCAGGGATCTGCGTGGTTCCGAAGGTCTCGCGCAGGGTGTGGCCCTCCTCGAGGCTCGGGTCCTTCAGGAGGTACATCTGCGAGTCCGCCGGCAGCCGTCCCACCCACTTCTGAAAGAAGGTGCGGATGTCGGCCCACTGCTCGTCATAGCTCACGGCGACCATCATGAAGTCGCGGTCGGCGAGCTCCTGGCGCAGGCGGAACATGCTCGGCAGCTCTTCGCGACAGGGCGCGCACCACGTCGCCCAGAAGTTCAAGAAGATGAGGCGGTCACGCGGCAGCTGCGCGAGCGTCGTCGTGCGACCGTCGCCGGTCTCGAGCGGCCATTGCAGTTGCGCAGCCGTGAGGGGCGCTTCGACCACCTCGGCACGGATCTGCGCCATCAGCTTCTTCGCCTGCGCCTGGCCGCTGCCCTGGCTCGCGCCCATCACGACCTGGAGCAACACAAAGGCTATCAGCACGAACGCGGAAGCGGCGACGAACGCGGTGCGCGCGACGTAGCTGCCGTCTTTGTGCTCGCTGTCTTCGCTGCCGCTGGCCGAAACCTCATGCATCGCAGCCCGGGCTACCACGCCGGGCTCACCTTTTCCATCGGTTAGAAGCGAGCGTGGCGTGACGCACTTGGCTGGGCGCCGAAGGTGCCGAGCCTCCAGGGCCGGCGCTCGCGCGAGCGGGTGCCATGTATCGCCGATGGGAGTCGATATGCCGCCAGCCGACAATGACGCCGCTTCCAGCAACCGCTCACCGCGCCTCACGCTCGGAGGCGTGCTCGCGCGAGGCGAGCCCTACGGTTATGCCATCTTGCGCATCGTCGCGGGCGTGCTGTTCTTCTTTCACGGCGCCCAGAAGATCCTGGGTTGGGTCAGCGAGAGGGCCGGGCCCGAGGTGGGCTCCCAGGTCTGGGTCGGCGGTCTGCTCGAACTCGTGGGCGGCGCGCTCATCGCGCTCGGCCTCTTCACCCGGCCGGCGGCGCTCATCACGTCGGGCATGATGGCGGTCGCGTACATCCAGTTTCATTGGAAGCTCGTGCTCGCGGATTGGCAGTGGCTGCCGATCGTCAACCAGGGCGAGCTGGCGGTCGTCTACTGCTTCCTCTTCTTGTACATGGCGCTGCGCGGGCCTGGGATCTGGGCTCTCGACGGGCTCTTCCGACGCAGGTAGACAACCTCGGATGGACTCCGCGACCTGCGATCAACCCGACAGCCCCGCCCAGCAACGACTCGACCTCTGGCGTAAACGCGTCGACAAAGAGCTCGCCCAGGCGACCCCGGTGCCTTCGTTCGAGACGTTGCGCACGCCGCTGCGTGAGGGCTTCGCGCTGGAGCCGCTGTATGTGACGGCGCCCCATGCGGGCCATGTCGCGGCGGCGGCGACGCAGCTCGCGGACGAGGCTTCGAAAGTCGGCGCGAATGAGGCGGTCATCGATCTGAGGCCACACGCTGGCGACGACGCCGCACAGCAACTCGCGACCTGCCTCCTGCGGCTGGTCGGGGTCGTGCGCGACGAGAGCCTCGAGCGGGTCTTCGTACAGGTCCCGGTCGGCGCTGATATCCTACGGGAGATCGCTAAGTTGCGGGCATTGCGCCGCATCTGTGGGCGCCTCTGCGAGCTCGTCTCGGGCGCGTCCTCGCGGCCTGCGTTGAGCGTGCATGCGTTCGCCGTGCGGGCCGCGCCGGCCGCCGATCTGGCGACCAACCTCATCGGCAACTCGGCGTCGGTGTTCGCGGCCATCACGGGTGGCGCGGACCTCGTGACCCCGCTCGCACACAGCGACGCACCCGAGCATCGGCGGCTCGCCGACAACGTCGTGCGCCTCGCCCTGCACGAGGCCCATCTCGCGGCTGTGAGCGACCCGGCAGCCGGTAGCTACGCGCTCGAGACGCTGACGGAGTCGCTCTGTGCCGCGGCCTGGGCGCGTTTCCAGGTCGCCTTCTCGGCGACCGCCAAGACCCAGGAGGCGGGCCGGTGAAGCACCTTCCGGACTTCTCCCAGATCACCTGGTCGCCGCCAACGACCCCACTCAGCCCGCCGACCCAGGCGCTCTGGCAGACGCCCGAGGGGATCGCTATCCCGCAGCTCGTACCGGCGGCCTCATTCGATTCGGGTCTGCCGGGGCTAGCGCCCTTCGTGCGCGGACCGTACTCGACGATGTATGTGCGCCAGCCGTGGACCATCCGTCAGTATGCGGGCTTCTCGACCGCCGAGGACTCCAACGCGTTCTATCGTCGGAACCTCGCGGCCGGGCAGATGGGGCTCTCGATCGCGTTCGACCTCGCGACCCATCGCGGCTACGACTCGGACCATCCGCGCGTGTCCGGCGACGTCGGCATGGCCGGCGTGGCGATCGATTCTATTTACGACATGCGCACGCTGTTCGACGCCATCCCGCTCGACAAGATGTCGGTGTCGATGACGATGAACGGCGCCGTGTTGCCGGTGATGGCGCTCTACATCGTGGCGGCGGAGGAGCAGGGGGTCACGCCCGACAAGCTCGCCGGCACGATCCAGAACGACATCTTGAAAGAGTTCATGGTGCGGAACACCTACATCTATCCGCCCAAGCCGAGCCTTCGCATCGTCGCCGACATCTTCGCGTACACCGCCCAGAAGATGCCGAAGTTCAACTCGATTTCTATTTCCGGCTACCACATGCAGGAGGCCGGCGCGACGGCCGACCTCGAGCTCGGCTACACGCTCGCGGACGGGGTCGAGTACCTGCGCACCGGGATCGCGGCGGGCATGTCGGTCGACTCGTTCGCACCGCGCCTGTCCTTCTTCTTCGCCATCGGCATGAACGTCTTTATGGAGATCGCCAAGCTGCGCGCGGCGCGGCTCCTCTGGGCGGAGCTGGTCGGTCGCTTCCAGCCCAAGTCCGACAAGTCGCTGTCCTTGCGCACGCACTGCCAGACATCGGGCTGGTCACTCACGGCCCAGGACGCGATGAACAACGTCGCGCGCACCGCCTTCGAGGCGATGGCGGCGACCATGGGCGGCACCCAGAGTCTGCACACGAACAGCTTCGACGAGGCGCTCGCGTTGCCGACCGACGTGTCGGCCAAAGTCGCGCGCGATACGCAGTTGTTCCTCCAGCGGGAGACCGATCTCGCTCGTACGGTAGACCCGTGGGGCGGCAGCTACTACATCGAGTGGCTCACTCGCGAGCTGGCGGGCAAGGCACGCGCGCACATCGACGAGGCCGAGGCACTCGGCGGCATGACCAAGGCGATCGAAGCCGGCATTCCGAAGATGCGCATCGAAGAAGCCGCGGCACGGACACAAGCGCGCATCGACTCGGGCGAGCAGGTGGTGGTCGGCATCAACCGCTGGGTTGTGCCCGACGCAGCCCCGATCGACGTACTCAAAGTCGACAATCGCGCGGTGCGCGAGGCGCAGATCGGCAAGCTCGCACGCTTGAAGAAAGAACGCGATCCGGCCCGCGTCGCGGCGGCCCTCGACGCATTGACCGCGGGTGCCGCGGGGCATGCCAACCTGCTGGAGTTGGCGGTCGAAGCGGCACGCGCAATGGCGACCGTCGGCGAGATGAGCCTCGCGCTGGAGCGCGTCTTCGGGCGGCACCAGGCGGAGATCCACACGATTCGCGGCGTCTATGGAGGCACCTTGAACGACCCCGCGGCGACTCGAGCGTTGGCGGCGGCGATCGCCGAATTCGAGGCGGGCGAAGGGCGTCGTCCGCGCATCCTGGTCGCCAAGATGGGCCAGGACGGACACGACCGCGGGCAGAAGGTGATCGCCACCGCGCTGGCCGACCTCGGCTTCGATGTCGACGTCGGACCGCTCTTCCAGACACCGGCCGAGACCGCGCAGCAGGCGATCGAGAACGACGTACACCTGGTCGGCGTGTCGTCGCTCGCGGCGGGTCACCTGACGCTCGTGCCCGAGCTCAAGGCGGAGCTCGCAGCGCGTGGACGTGAGGACATCCTGGTGGTCGTGGGGGGTGTCATCCCGCCGCAGGACTACGAGGCGCTGCGTGCCGCCGGTGCCGCTGCCATCTTCGGGCCTGGCACGGTCATCGCGCAGGCGGCGCTCGAGCTCGTGCGCACGCTCACGCGGGCCAGCTAGGCCCCGATGGTGCGGGCCTTCCCGACCACCGAGGTGCTCGCGGCGGGCCTGCGCGCGGGTGATCGCACGCTCATCGGGCGGGCGCTGACACTCGTCGAGTCGAAGCACCCGACGCATCGACGGCTGGCCGCCGAGCTCTTGCATGAACTCCCAGTTGCGAGCGCGGGGACGCAGCGTATCGGCATCACCGGTGCGCCCGGGGTCGGCAAGTCGACGTTCATCGACGCGCTCGGGATCCAGCTCACGGCGGCCGGGCATCGCGTCGCGGTGCTCGCGGTCGATCCCTCGTCCGAGCGCAGCGGTGGCTCGATCCTCGGTGACAAGACGCGCATGGCGCGCTTGTGCGTCGACCCGAATGCCTTTATCCGGCCGAGCCCTGCGGGGCGGACCCTCGGTGGGGTCGCGGCGCGCACGCGCGAGATGATGCTGGTGCTCGAGGCCGCGGGTTTCGACATCGTCTTGATCGAGACGGTCGGTGTCGGCCAGTCCGAGACCGCGGTGCGGCACTTGAGTGACACATTCGTGCTGCTCGCCCTGGCGGGCGCCGGCGACGAGCTGCAGGGGATCAAGCGCGGCATCATGGAGCTCGCCGACGTGGTGCTGGTCACCAAGGCTGACGGCGACAACGTCGTGCCGGCGAAGCGCGCCATGGCCCAACTGCGTGGTGCGCTGCGGCTCCTGCATCCACCCGGCGATCCCACGGCGTGGTTGCCGCCGGTCCTGTCGGTGTCCGCGTTGCAGGACCCGAGCGCGCAGGCCTCGATGGCGACCGCCTGGGAGGCGATCGGCAAGCACCATGAGACGCTCGCGACCTCGCCTCGCCTTGGAGAGCAACGCGCCGATCAGGCGGTCCGCTGGCTCTGGACGCTCGTCGACGAGCGCCTGCACGAACGGGTGCGGCAGCATCCGGAACTCGCGCACATCGAGCGTGAGGTCCGTGCCAATCGCATGACCCTCGAGGCGGCCGCGATCGAACTGACGCGGCAACCTGCCTAGATGCCCAGGCTGCGTGCGGTCTATCCGGCTCCCAGGCGCGATGGTAGCGTTGCCGGATGAATGACGAGATCGCGCGTGCCTACGACCGAACGCCTTATCCGGACTTCGCGTTCTGGGCGACCCACCCTGATCATCTCGGCATGTTCGGTCGCCTCTTCGGGGTCGCGACCGCACCCTCCGAACGCTGTCGCGTGCTCGAGATCGGCTGTGCCGTCGGTGGCAATCTGCTGCCGATGGCGGCCGCACTACCAGGCTCGCGGTTCGTCGGAGTCGATCTATCCGGCGTGCAGATCGCCCGCGCGGTCGAAGCCGCAAGCACGGTTGGCCTCGACAATATAACTTTCATTCACGGCGACTTCCGAGAGGTTTCAGGCCGTGGCGGCCCATTCGACTACATCATTTGTCACGGCGTCTTCGCCTGGGTCGATGCGCCGACCCAGGCCGCACTCCTGACGTTCATGCACGAGCGGCTCGCGCCCAATGGCGTCGCGTTCGTGAGCTACAACACCTACCCTGGCCATCACATGGTCGACATGGTGCGCAAGGTGCTGACGGTCCACACCGCCAACGCGCCCGACCTCGTCACTCGCAACGACCAGGCGCTCGCCGTGATGCGCTTTCTGCACCGCATGAGCAAGAAGGTCGAAGGCGATTGGCGCACGGGCTTTTTCGAACGCGAGATCCGCCAGATGCAGGACGCCGGTCTCGACCTCCTAGAGCACGACTACTGCGCGCGCGAGAGTCAGCCGCTCTACTTCCGGGACTTCGTGCAGATCTGCGGCGGGGCGGGTCTCGCATACCTCGCGGATTCGTCGCCGTGGGGCATGTACCTCGACAATCACGGCCCCGAGATCGTCGAGGCGCTGAAGCCCCTCGGTGACCTCGTGATGCAAGGGCAGTACCTCGACTTCATCATGCACACGCGCTATCGCGAGACGCTCATCTGTCAGGCTGCGGCCCCGCTCACGCGCGATGTCCCCGCCACGCGCATCCAGCAGTTCTACATCGGCCAGGCGCTCTCAGCCGAGCCGACCCTCGATGGGTTGCGCGAGTCGTTGCCGGTCCAGATCCTCGTGGCGCGGCGACCGCCGATGACCGTCTCGAATCCGATCATCCGGCTCGCGTTGCATCGGCTCTGGCGTCACGGTCGCTGGACCCCGAGCTTCGACCAGCTCGCGCAGGAGGTGGCCGCGGATCTCGACAGCCATGGGATTGCCAGCGTCGACCGCGCGACGCTGCGCGACAGGCTTGCGGCCCAGTTGCTACGCGCCTTCTTCGCCAACGCAGTGCGCTTCACGACCCGTTGCCCGGCGATCGCGCGCACGCTGCCCGAACGACCCGAGACCGGCGCCTATCAACGTTATATGGCGCGCGAGCGGCGCCCCGGCCTCACGTCGCTCACGCACGAGGTCTTCGAGGCGAGCCCCATGATGAACGCGCTCGTGCCCTTGCTCGACGGGACTCGCGACCCCGCCGCCCTACAGGCGTCGAGCCCTGAGCCGATAGGCGAGAGCCTGGCCGAGCTCCTGCGCAAGGGCTTCATCGCTGCGTCGCGCTGACCCGGTCGCCCTAGCAGCGTTCGGGAGAATGGAGCGAAGCGACATCCTCCCGAACTGCTGCTACCGCGCCACGGGCGCGGCGGCCGCCAGTGCGGCCGTTTTGAGTGAGCGAAGCGAACGCATCGGCAACGCTAGCTGCTCGGGATGGCTCGCGTCAGCGAGTTT
>Ga0105046_10000706_pt1 | contig 48404 bp, 34 predicted proteins | sample MAT03_FD_78385 | JGI IMG/M metagenome (GOLD analysis project Ga0105046, IMG submission 78385) | Freshwater microbial communities from Lake Fryxell liftoff mats and glacier meltwater in Antarctica - MAT-03 (megahit assembly) | ecosystem: Environmental > Aquatic > Freshwater > Ice > Liftoff... | reverse complement strand
TTAGTCAAGAGGCGATGGCGGCACTTGAACAACGCTTCACGCGTGACCCAAAGTTAGGCAAATGGTTTGTAACCATTGCGCCAGCGCCTCATTTGGGATGAGTAAATATTTCCTCTTCCCTATCTTATTTAGGCAACCACCATGGGACATCAAACAGAGCCGACCTATCTTGGCATTGCTCGTTCGATAGCGCACCTGCAGCTCATTCAGCGGAAGGTCGGTGAGCTTACGATGGTGAGGGGACTGCCCCGGATTACGCGGCTGATTCAGGAGGCCCAGACGACTCCTGAGGCGGCGCAAGAGCGCGAGCGCGCCCAGTACCTTGCGGTTGTGGGCGAGCGGCACCGCGCGGGTGCCTCAGTCCCCCAGCTGCTCCGACCGGGCAGTCCGCCAATACCTGAGCATACAGACAGCCGTACGGCTCCCACCAAACCCGTGAGGAAAAGGGGCAAGGGGCAGCAACTTCCTCAGAGCCCCAATTCATCAGGGCAGTATCCTGCCAAGAAGGACTTGCTCGAGATTGCCTGGGAGCTTGAACTGCTTAACCATGACCTCTACCGCGACGATTAGTTCGACACCGCCTGTATAATGGGACAATCCATGGCCCTCGACCTCCTACCAGCCTGCCTCTTCACCGGCCCGGCCCTGCCGGAGCCCTTCGTGCGTCTGGAGCTGGAGCAAGCACTCGCTAAGGCCGGCCTGCTTCCGAAGACGTCAGGGGCTGAGGGCAAGGAGTTGCAGGAGTCCTGGGAGCGCTACGAGCGCAAGCTGCGCGAGCTAGTCGTCCTTGGTGGCCCCGAGCGCGTCTTCAACATCAAAGTGTGAGAGAGCCAGCGAATAGACCAGGTCGCGCCGCTCCTTGTGCACGCGGTAGTGGCCGGCTCGCTAGCGAAGAAGCGTTGGAGTCGCTCGGGCGACACATCCCCGGCGATCGTGTCGGAGTAGATTAGATAGCCTAGCGGGCGACGGCGATCGCGTGCTCGTCGATAGTGGTCTACCGCGCCTTCATCTGGCAGGCTGGCAAGAGCCTTTGCGGTCGGGTTGAAGACCAGCTACAGGTGGCGGTGTGCGTGGTCACACCGAGGTTGCGGTGTGCGAGCAGCTCTGCGTGGGCTCTGGCCGCCAGCCTGAAGAAGTAGGGACCGTACCATAGAGCCAGCATAGCAAGCAAAGTTGGCTATGCTGGCTCTAGGCTATCTTCCGGTAGGAAGGGAAGGCCAGGGAGGTCGGAGCCCTCCCCGGTCATCCGGCGGTGCCGCCCCACTCGTCCGGGTTGCGCCGGGCGACGGCGGCGCGGGCGCGGGCCAACTCGTGGTTACGGCGCCAGGCGCTGCGGGCCTGGGCGATATCGGCCCGGTCGCTTAGCCCGGCCTCCTTGCGAGGGTGCCACTGGTGGAGCATGGCCGTGCGGTCCTCGATCCACTCGACCTGGAGGCCGTGCAGGCGGGCGCGGGCCACCATGTCGCCGTCCATAGCGCCCCACCAGGCGAGGTCCTCGTCGTAGCCGCGGATCTCGAAGAAGAACGAGCGCGGTGCAGCTTGGATGCCGCCGGTGCCGCTGGGGCCGCGCAGGGCGCTCGTGGCGCGCAGTCGGTCGAAGGCGGACAGCAGCTCGTCCGGCCGTCCGGGGACGACAGCGTTGGGCGGCAGGTCGGAGCTGCGGCATAGCACGAGAGCCAGCGGCTGGCGGGCGAGCCGCGCCGCTACGACGGCCAGGAAGCTCGGCGCCAGGATCATGTCGGCGTCCATGGTCATCACATGGGTCGTCTCGGGGTGGGTGGTGCGGATGCCGCAGTTCAGCGCGAACGGCTTGTTCCAGGGCCGCGAGGGGTCTCCTACCCTCAGCAGTTCGGCGCCGTTCTCGGCGCAGATCGCCGCCAGTTCGCGGTCAATCTCGGCGCGGCTGCCTGAGCTGACCACGATGACCTGGGCGGGGGGGCCGCCATCCTGCCAGCGCAGGCTCCGCAGAGCGCTCCGTAGGCGGTCGCCGGCGCGGTTGCGGACGGGGATGACGACGGCGATCGGGGTGGCGGGGGCCAGCGTCTGGGCGCCGGGCTGCCGCGGCCGCCGAGCCGGCACCTGGGCGGGGGTGGGCGCACCGCTCGCCGACTGGTCGAGCAGCCGCTCCCAGGCCGCCCGGTCGGCCGGCCGGTCGAGCCGCAGATCGTAGGCGCCCCGCTGGAGCGCGGGGTAGCGGCCGTCTGCCACCGCCGAGGCGAGGCGGGCCGCCCAGGCGGCGAAGGGGTCGCCGTGGTGCCAGGCGTGTAGATGCCAGCTCGCGAGATCGCCCAGGCAGCCGCGGGCGGCGCCGTGGCGCTGCAGGGCCTGGCCGATGCATTGCTCGAGTGGGGCATGGCCGCCGGCCACGACGAGCGGCCGCAGGCGGTCACGCAGCGTGCGGCGGTCGCACAGGAAGTAGCGGGTGGTGGCGCTGGCGAAGCGCCATACACCGCAGGCGGCGTCCCAGGCGGTCAGGCGGGCGTTCGGGCCGGCCAGGCTGGCCCCGACGGGGCCGGCCGGCGGGCCGGGGTGGGTCATCATCAGCCAGAGCCGCGGGTCGGCGGCCATGGCAGCCAGCGCCTGGCCGACCCAGCTCACCTCGCCGGTATGGAAAAACACGTCCGCGTCCATCTGGAGCACGTGGTTGGTCGCCGCGGCCTCCAGCCCGAAGAGCGTGGCGTAGATCGGCCCGCCGCTGGCGGCGTGGGTCGGGACCCGCTCGCCCCCGGCGCCGAAGTAGCGCGCCAGCACCGCGCTGGTGGTGGTGGGCGCCGCATCCACCGGCAGCACCCGGTCGATCACGCCGTCGGCCTGTAGCCGCGCCAGCACCGTGTCGAGGGCGGCCTGGCTGGCGCGCGGCCGCGACTGGTACTTTCCGGTGAAGCGGGCCGGCGTGTCCACGACGATCAGCCGCTCGGCGAAGGGGTAGCGGGCCTGGGCGACCATATGGCGCACCATGGTGTCGAGGTAGGGCGCGTCGAGCACAGTCGCCTTGATCACGAGGCTTGTCGGCGGCGAGTCGCTCGGGGCGAGCGGGGTGGGGGTGGGCGTCGCGGGCGGGGCCGGAGCGACGGCCGGGGCGTGGCGGCGTGCGCGGCTGTCGCCCAGCCGCGCACGCAGTGCCGCGAGCGCCTCGTCGGTATCGCCCCAGGCGTCGCCGCCGACGCGCTGACGCAGGGTGTCGAGGGGCTGGGCGCAGCGGCGGCTGGCGGCCGGGTTGCTCAGGTTGGCGGCGTGGCAGAGCCAGAAGAACAGATTGTCGCGCGGCAGCTCGGCCGGGCGGCCGAGGCGGGCGGCGGCGACCCGCTGCATCCAACGCGAGTCGCTGGCCCGCCGCACATCCTCGGGGAAGGGCAGCGGCAGCACCAGCTCGCGGCGAAAGCCGGCGCTGTTGAAGATCAGCTGCCGGCTGAGGCCGTTGTAGGGCGCACATGTCTGGCGGGCCAGATCGACGAACCAGCCGCGGGCGGTGCCGGCATAGGGCGCGCCGTCGGCCAGGGCCGCGGCCAGGGCCGCGAGCCGCTCGGGGTGCTGCCAGTCGTCGTCGTCGAACCAGGCCAGCAGCGCGCCGGCGGCAGCCCGCAGTGCCACGTTTCGCTTGGCGGCCACGCCGCTGCCCGGCGGGGCGGCGATCACCCGCACGTCGGGGCGGCCGGCCGGGTCGAACGGCGTGGGCGAGCTATCGACGATCACAAGCTCGCGGCTCGGCCAGTGCTGCCGGTCGAAGCACCAGAGCAGCCAGGGCATGAAGGCCGGGCGATTCTCGGTGACGCATAGGCAGCTGATCAGCGGGACGCCGGCGGCAGGGCTGTAGCCTTCATCCATGTGCAGTGCTCCTTTCTGGCATCAGGCTGGTGGGGTGCCGAAACGATTACGCGGGTCGCCGGGCGGCCAGCGTTCCCAGTGGGGCCAGGGGCCGGTCGGCCAGCGCATCAGCCGCAGGCCGACGCCGCCGCCGAGCGCCTCGAAGTCGAAGCAGACCGAGGCGCCCAGCGCTTCGAACGAGAGCACCATATACTCGCCATCGTGCATACGATCGAAGCCCAGGGCTGGTGCGAGACTCGCAAACAGGTCGGTTACGTCGTAGCGCCGATCGTAGAACTGTTCGACGGTGAGGGTGCGGTCGGTGAACGGCCGATCGGCGGCCAGGGCCGTCAGCAGCTCGGCGAGCCAGTCGGGGGCGCTGTCCAGCAGGCCATCTTCGTAGGTGATCTCCATCAGTTGGGCGCTCAACGCAGCCTCCGGCTGGTGGCCGTGGAGCCGTTCGTAGAGCGCATTCAGCAGCTCTGGAATAGGTGAGCTCATTACCGTCCTTCTGAAGCTATGGCACCGGATACATGGTGATCAGATCGTACCAGCCATGGGCGTTGCGTTCAAAGTAGAAGGTGAAGCGACTGACCGTGGTTTCCATCAGCACCCCACCCGCGCCGAGGGTGTACGACTTGCCGACCCCACCGAGGGTCAGGGTGTTCGTGTAGCCGGCGCGTGGCGTGCCACGGGTGCGCAGATAGTTGGCGCCCAGATCGTCGAGCGCCATTTGGTAGGCGTCCAGGTGCGCGCGGTGGGTCGCAAAGCGCGACGAACTGGCCGGGACGGCCCTGGTTGAGCCGCCGGGTGTGACGCCAGTATTCAGGCGGGTGCGATGCTGGGCCGGCGTCGTCTGGGCGCCGTGGTCGGCGAACGAGTGGCCGCGATTGGCGTTGAAGGCGCCTGTGGCGTCCAGCCCCTCGTCGATCGTGCGCGCCACATCGCGGTAGCCGCTGCGGCGCAGAGCGGGCGGCAGCGTCGAGCTAGGCATGCAGAACGGGCGCGTCGAGAAGCGGCACCAGCTAGTGCCCTGGCGGCGCCAGGTATGGTCGTTGGGAAGGGTGATCTCCTCTTCAAAGCCGCGCAGTGTGCTGGGGCGCGAGGGGCTGCGCGCCGCGACCTGAGCCTCGGCACTGAGTTGCTGGGGCCGCAGTTGCGATCCGTGCAGCTCGGCGGTCTCGGCCAGCAGGCGGCTCTCGGTGCTGGTCACGCCCACCGCGCGGCCAGAGCGCGGGACGCGGACACCGCCAGGGCGCCGTAGGAAGGCGTGGGCTTGCAGGGCGGCCACGCCCGCCGTGAGCAGTAGGGTGACGCCCAGGTTGATCCAGGCGTGGCGCAAGGCCCGCTCGGCGTCGGCCTCGCTCACACCGACGATCGTGCCGTGAATGTCGAGCCGCGCCATACGCAAGGTGGCCCGCGCCTCACCCACGCCCTGCACGGCGTTGTAGATGCCGAGGCCGGCGTCGACCACGCCCAGCACCACCCCGACCGCGCCGGGCACCAGGGCCGCGGCCACTGTCAGCAGCCCCATGCCGAACAGCACCGCGGCGCGCCGGAAGTCGCGCTCGAGCCCTTCTTTGAAATGCCAGCGCACCACGGCGTATTCGAGGAACGGGTTGCGGGCGGCCACCACGGTGCGCGTCAGCACCATGCCGACGGTCACGCCCTCCATGCGCACCAGGCCCAGCCGCTGGCGAGCCAGATCATAGACCGCCTGCGAATAGTCCAGCGGGTCGTAGGTGCCGTCCTGAATGTCGGCGATCACCTGATCGTAGTCGGCCACCGCGCCGCGCAGCTTGTCGTGCTTCTCGCTCTGGGCGTCGTCGTCGAGCTGTTCGAGGCCGGCGGCGCGCAGCATGCGGGCGGCGTTGCGCAGATGTGGCGCGCCATCACGGCGCACCAGTTGCCCATCGACCTCGATCGCATCGCTGCGCCCACTTTCCAGCTCGGCGGCCATAAAGTTCAGCTCGGCCGCGCCCGCCGCGAAGCCAAGGGTGCGGCTGCTACGGATCGCCTCCCAGTTCTCGTCCTGGTACTTCAGCTCGTCGCGGTTCTCGGTGGCTAACTTGATCGCGATCCGTTTGAGCATCGGGATCCAGGTCTCGCGCACATAGCGCTCGGCCTGCTCGACGTAGGAGCGCACGACCGTGGCGATCCGCTCGAAGTCGAGGTCGAGCCGATCTTCGAGCGCCTGCTGGGTGGCGTCCACCTGCTGTTCGAGGGCGCGCTGCAGCGCGGCGATGTAGCCGAGCAGCTCGGGCAGCAGGAACAGCGGCGCGTAGCCGGCGGGCATGTCTATGGCCTGCAGGGCGGCGGCAGCGGCGCGCACCGTCTCCAGTTCCACCGGGCCATTGGCGGTGAGATGGTCGAACATGCCGCGCAGCGCGCCACTCACCTGCAGACTGGTGTCGTAGTAGGCGTAGGGGTCGGCGGCGATCGCCGCATCCTCGGGCGAGAGCTGGTCCAGCGGTGTGAAAAGGAAGGTGCTGGCCAGCCCGGCGTTGTGGGCCTCCAGGGTATGGCCCAGGCCAACCAGCCAGCTCACCTGTGTGAAGCGGGCCTGGTCGGCGGCGCGCGAGCGCAGTGCCGCCATCAGGTCGGGGTCGCTGCGAGCCTGGATGATCAGCTCCTCGGCCAGGTGGGATGTGATGTCATCGCGGAACTCTTCGAGGTCCAGGTCGGCCAGAAATGTCTCGGGGTCGTCGCCGCTCTCGGTCCAACGGTCGAGGATAAAGAGCAGCACGCGGCTCTCGGCCTCGTGAGCGATAAAGGTGGCCACGATCCGCTCGCGGGCGGCGTCGATTCGCGAGGTGTCGGTGCTGGGCCGGAAGGCTTCCAGGTCGAAGCCCGCGGGCACATAGCGCACGGCTTCGAGCAGCGGCATGTAGGCGCCGACAAACTTCTCGCTGTGGTAGGCGAACACATCGGCGCTGAACAGCTCCGCGCCGCGGTTGATCAGGTAGCGCCAGAGCTGATCGCCGGCGCTCGTGGCGTCGATCGCGGCGGCGCCCAGCACTGCCGGCAGGGCGGCAGCCTCGTTGGCCAGCATGTCGAGGAACATCATGTAGCGGTCGTGCAGCGAGGCATCGATCACGGTGGTCGGCTCGGCGTTCTCCTCCTCCGCCCTCAGCGCCGGGATGAGCGCATTCCAGTCGATGGTCACCGGGTCGATGCCCAGGGCGCCGGCCAGGTAGTCGCTGGTGCCGGGCAGCAGGTTCTGCTCGTAGTAGAGGGCGGTGCGGCGCTGCAGCAGGCCGGCCAGTTCGCTGAAATCGGCGCGCCCGCTGGCGGGCAGTTGCCGCAGGCCGCGCACGATCAGTTGGGTGACCGCCGGGCTCTCTAGGTAGTCGAGCGTCTCGTGGAGCGGGCGGCCCGGCGGGTTGAAGATCGTACCCAGTTGATCCTCGACCCGCTGGGCCAGGCCATCATCGGCCGCGAAGAAGCTGTTGACATCGGGCTGCAGCGCGATCTCGTGGTAGATCAGCTCGGCGCCGAAGGGGATCAGCAGCAGCAGATAATCGACGCCGTCGAACTGGGTGTACTCCGCCCGCTGAACGAGCGGTGCGCCGCTGCGGTGCGTGCTGAGGGGCGCGCTATCGACGGCGCCCTGCTGCACGACGTGGGCCGCCTCGTGGGCCATGAGCTGCAGGTTGTCGGGCGATTCGCCGCGCCCAAGCCAGATGTCGCTGCCGTGGGTGAAGGCGCGCGCCCGCAGCGCGTGGGCCTCGGCGACGCCGTTATGGATGCGCACGTCGCCGAGGCCCACGCCAAGCGTGTGTTCGAGCGAGCGTCGTACACCGGGGCGCAGCGGCTCGCCGGCACCCGGCGCCGCCACAGCCTGGGCGATGCCCTGGCCCGGGCCGGTCGCGCCGTTGATCGTGCGGGCCTGGATCACGACGCGTTGCAGTGCCTGCTGCTGGTCGGCGTGCTCGCCGCAGCTACACGGGCTGTCGCAGCCGCATGCCTGGATCGCGAGCGGCTCTTCGGGCTGCTGCGGGGCGTCGTCGGCGCTGGGGCCGGCCTGGCGCTGCATCAGATCTGCGTCTGGCTCATCCTCCTCGGTCGGGGCCGACTCACCCTGCTCGTGATCGGCGCTGGCCTGGCGCTGGAGCGTGAGCGGCTGGGCCTGCCTGGGACCGCCGGGCGGAACGGGCGTCAGGGCGGGCGCCGGGCGGCCGGCACTCACGCTGTCGGCCACAGCGTCGGCCTCGCGCTCGAAGGGGTCGCCGGAGCGGCCGACGACCAATTTCGGCTGCGCGGCCAGGCTAAGGGCGGGGCCAGCGCCGTAGAAGCCGCCGAGGGCCTGCCCGGTCGGCGCGGCCGGCGACGCCGCTGGAGCCTCGCTGGTGCGGGTCTGTTTGGTACGGGCTGTGGCTTTAGCCCGGGAAGTGCCCATGATTCACCACTACTGCTCACGGCTCTTTCGGACGCCTGTTGCGGATGGTGCTTCGGTTCGATCGGGAAGAAATACCTGGCTCAGCCCCTAAGGCGCCACTCTTTCCAGCTGTTGTAGAGCGCGGTCGGCGCCTGGTCGGCCTGCCGAAAGCTGCTCCAGATCGTCGGCTCAGCAGCGCTCGGTTGGGGCTGCAGGTAGCGCGCTGCGCGCGGCAGCACCAGGCAGCAGACATTGTGCTTCTGGCAGGCGATGCTGAAGTGGATGTCGGCCATGTTGCGCTGGCCGCGAAAATCTTTGATCGAGATCGGCAGGTCGTCGCTGTGGAAGGCCGCCGTGCCGGTGCCGAGCACATGGACGGCCCGTTCCTCGGCCAGGGCGGCGGCGAAATGGAACTGCCGAGCGTGGCCGTGGTAGAAGTGGGGCACCTCGGGCCGCATTAGCTTGCCGTGGAAGCCGAGGGCGACTCGCCGGCCGAGCTGACGATAGTGCCGCAGGCCGTTGACGAGCTGCCAGACATAGCCCTCGGGGTAGACGATGTCGTCGTCGATGCTGAGAAAGAAGCCACGCTGTTGGCCGGCGGCGAAGAACTTGCCAGCATCGCCCAGGTCGCCGTGCTGCTGGCTACGGAACACGCTGATCTTGGGCCTGTTCAGGAAATCCGGCACCGTCGGGTAGTCGTTCAGATAGACATACAGTTGATCGACGAACGGCAGCACCGCCTCAACAGCCTGACGGAGCTGCGCGCTGCGCTGCGGGATCGAGGCCACGCCGCAGCCGATCGGGTCGAGCGTGACAATCGAAAGATCCTCGTGGGCCGGCCGGCCCGGGTTCATCAGCGAGGGGCTATCGTCCGAGCGCAGCAGGCACTCGCGCACCTGGTAGAAGGAGTGCTGGGCGAGGCGGCGCGAGATCTGCGTCCCCACGCCCGAGCTGCGGCGCGGGTTGTGCCGCCAGCGCTCGGCCGGGATCGGCCTGATGGTGTAGTCGAGCGCCTCGAAGAAGCGCTGCTCGGCCAGGAAGATCATATCGACCCAGCCGGTGCGGAAGATCCGCCGCTCGCCGTTGGCCTCGATGCGGGGCAGCGCCCGGCTCCAGCAGGGTTTGCCGATCCGCGAGCTGTCGAGGTACAGGTTCAAGCAGATCTTGGCGGGGTCGTTGATCGCCTCGTACACGCCGATCACGTTGGCGAGGAAGCCCGGCTGGAGCCGCACATCGTCGGGCAGCTGCATGTAGTAGCGCGAGCGGGTCGCCCGCAGTTCGGCGAACATGCGGTCGATCAGCTGCCAGTAGCGGGCCTTGCCGTGATGCACCGGCAGGTCGATATACTCGATCGCGAAGCGCTCGTCGCCGGCCGGCATATCGCGGTACGGCAGCTCCGAGCGGTCGTTGTACACCCGGCAGAGCACCTGGAGCGGCCCCGCCTCGGCGGCCAGGTCGGCCAGCAGCCGGCGCAGCTGGTCGGGCCGGTTATAGGTCGTGATCAGGACCATCAGATCGTAGCGCCGGTCGTACTCCCACAGGTAGGTGGGGGTGTGGTTCATCACAAAGGGCTGGCCCTTGACCTGCCAGACCCGGTAGCCCAGCGCGGCCAGGAAGCGGTCGACCTCGCGGAACTGCTCGCTGGTATCGCACTCGCAGAAGATCGCCGGCCGGAACGCGGCGATGGTCTCGCGGGCGCCCTCGAGGACCGGCAGGCTGTAGCCCTCGACGTCGATCTTGATACAGCGGATCTCGCTGACCGTCTCGCCGCGCAGCACATCGTCGAGCCGCTCCATCGCCACGCCGCCGCCCCGCTCGTCGATGTGGTTCATCAGCAGGCCGCCCGCCGCGGGAGCGACGCTCGACGGCGTGAGGCCGACCTCGGCCTGGCGGGCGCCGAGCGCGATGTTGTGGGCCTTGATCTGCTCGAAGCCGTTGACGGCGATGTTCTGGAGCATATGCTCGTACAGGCTGGCGGTGGGCTCGAAGGCGTAGACCCGCTCGGCGCCGCAGCAGGCGGCGAAGAACAGGCTGTGGTTGCCGTAGGCCGCGCCGATGTCGATGAAGGTGCCGCCCCGGAAGCGACGGTATACCGTATTGAGCATGCCGTGGCGCTGCGTCTCGTAGAAGACGCCGTTGCTCCAGCGGGCCTGCACCTTCTCGCGGGGATTGGTGACGATCACCTGCGCCCGGTGGCGCTCGCCGTCCGGTATCTGGTAGCTGATCTCTGTTTGCATCGATTGTGCTGGGTGCTCCATTGCCGCTATGCCTCTTCCTCGGGCGGCGAGGCGGCGTCGGTGCCCGGGGCGTCCGGCACGGCGGCGCGCGGGGCCGGCTCCTCGCAGTCCAGGTCCACGTCGAAGTGGAAGGGGTCGAGGGCGGCGCTCGCGGCGCGGGCGGCGTCCTGGCGGGCCTGGTCGGCGCTGTTGAACATGTCGCGGATGGCCGAGTCGAAGTCGGCGCGGCAGAGCGTCAGGTCGACGGGCGTGCGGGTGGTGCCGTTGTAGGTGCGGAAGGCGCGCACGTGCTCCTGCTCGTGCGGCGCGAGCACGTTGGTGATAGCGTCGCGCACGCGGCGGCGCTGGCAGGCCGTGAGGTTCGGGAAGTCGCCCACGCTGGGCAGGGTGACAGCGGTGCGAACCAGGAAGGTGGACACCAGGGTGCCGGTGGCGTGAACGCACTCGCTGTCGGCGCAGCTGTCGCAGCCGCTGGCGCGGGCGACATGGACGCCGGCGGTGCGGAAGCTGCTGCCGCCGAAGTCGGCGTCGGTGCGGCCCTCAAGGCGCACGCTGCCGCCGTGGGCCACCTCGCGGCGCGGAGCATTGGTGCCCTGCACGGTCGGCATGGGCGCCAGACCGGGCTCGGCGCTGGGCGCGACCGTGGCGGCGGCCTGGGGCGCCCGCTCGAGGCTTAGGGCCGGGCCGGCGCTGTAGTAGGGGCCGGGTCGCTCCTGCTCGGCGGCGGCCGGCGCCGTGGTCGGTGCGGCCTGCTCCTCGTGCTTATGGGCCGCCTGGCGCCTGCGGCGGGCAACGCGACGTTTTGCCATGGCGGGCTGCCTTTCACTGTCTGCTGAAGCGGCCTACTGATAGCGATAGAAGCGCCCCAACTCCGGGATAAATGCCTCAATACGCCGAAGCTCGGCGAGCAGGTCGCGGTCCTCTGGCCGGCTCAAGCTCGCCTCGGCATCGTCGAGCGCCTGGATCAGCTGGCGCAGCAGCAGCTTCCACTCGCAGCGGAATGCCTCCCGCGCCATACGGATCATACCCAGCTGATTCAGCGCCGACTCGTAGCGGCCGGCGACCACCTGCCAGAAGCCTTCGACGGTAACCTCGCCAGCGTCGCTCGTGAGCTGCCATAGACACTCAAGGTTCGGAGTCCGGAAGGTGTAGCCAGCGAACGCCGGTGCGGGGCGCTCGGCAGTGGCGAGCAGCACGGTCAGCCCCTCGGCCATGGCTGGCACATCTTCCCGATAGCTCAGCCGCACCGGCACGCCGTTCCAGAGCAGCACGGCGTACTCCAGGTTGTGGCGGAACACGTGGCGGTAGGCGTCGGCGAGGCTTGCGAAGGAGCAGCGGTCGGCCACAACCCCCTCGACGAAACCCGGCTGCACCCACAGGCCGCTTAGATCCGCGTCGCCAATCGGCATTCCAGGGTCGCTCATGGCCCCTCCGCCCGCAGGTAGAGCGCGCCGTAGCGTGGGATGTCCAGCTCGACCTGCTGGAGCAGCTCCCACTTGCGGCGCTCGGTGCCGTCGATGATCGTCACGTCGCCGGCCTCAAACGCGACCACGACCTGGTGCAGCAGCGTCTTCCACTCGGACAGAAATGCCTGGCGGTCGATCAGCAGTGTGGGCGCGCGGCTGAACGCATCGGCGTACGGCGCGTATAGATCCTCGTGGGCGCTAAAGCTCCCGGCGATGCTCAGCTGGTCGCCCTGCCAGCGGAGCTCCCAGCGCAGCGCGAGCAGCTGGGTGGTGAGCTCCACAAGCGTGGCGCCGGCCTCGTCACGCTGGACGAGCCAGGCCATGGCCATGATCGCGTCGAAATTCTCGGCCAACTCGGCGCGGTAGCGCAGCCTGATCGGCACCTCGTGCCAGAAGAGGTACGCCGACTCCTCCTCGGCGCGGAACAGCGGCGCGAAGGCGTCGCGCACCCGCACGAAGGGCGGGAACGGGCCAGCGTTGATCTTCGGGTGGCCGAGTTGGATGTGGAACACGTCGCTTTCAGTCATCACAGATGCCCATGCTTAGATCAGGTGCGCGATCAGTTGGAGATAGCGCAGGTCTTCCCCGTCGAAGATCGGTGTGCCAGCACCCATGTATGCCCGCAGTAGTTCATCTGTCGCGCTCTCGCGGTCGCCGAGCTCGTACTGCACCTGACCCATGCGCAGGTGAACGAATGGATTCCCGATTCCTCCAGGGCTGCGCAGTGCGCTGTCGAGAGCCTTGTTGGCGCGCTCGTAGTCCTGGATCTTCCAGTACGTGTCGCCGATCGCTGCGAAGAGCCAAGTCGCTGCCTCCCAGCTGTGGATGGGATCGGGCAGCAGGCTGAGTGCCTGGACGTACGTGGCGATAGCCTCCTTGGTGCGGCCCTGCTCCAGCAGCGCATCACCCTGCCTGGAAAAGCTCTGCACCCGTGCGTAGGTGCCAGGATCTAGATCGCTCATGCTGCGCCTTTCACTTCACAGTGGGCGGCAGGTACTGCTCGGTCTGGCCCAGCACTGAGCCCTTCTGCGCATTCACGACGTTGTGCTCCAGTTCGTAGTTCGCGGGGTCCAGCATCCACTTCCGCACCGTCGGGTGCTTGGGCCCGAGATGCCTACCGGTGGTGTTCCAGTACGTCACCGCGTCGTGAATGTGCCCCATCTCGGTCTGGTTGATCGGATACCAGCGCTTCAGGCCGTCCGGACCGACGACAAACACCTGCTCGTTTGGCATACGTCCGCGGACTCTAGGCGGTTTCTCGTTGCGCATCCGGGCGATCACCTCTCCACCAGTTCGCTTGCGCTTGCCCGGCGTACTGCCGAGGTACAGGTTCCGCTTCGGGTCTACACCCTCGCGCAGGTGGGGTAGTGGCTGGTCACCTGTCGCACGGATGTCCGAGAGCGCCTCCTGCTGAACCTGCCGTCCACCCGGCTCGGCCCGCGATCTGCGACTGGCCGCTCGCTCCAGGTCCGGGTCGTACGCCTGATAGTCGTCGAAGAGGTCGTCGCCGAAGCTTTCGTCGATGCCCAGCGCCCGGCGGGTAGAGGGCGGCAGATCGACGAAGCATTCCTCTGCGCTGAAGCGGCACCACCCTCGTCCGTCCCGACGCCGGCGGTAGGTTTCGTTGCCCGCCTTGACCTCGACGTCATACTCGCGGTAATGCTCGGAGTTGGGCTCGATCCGCTTTGGCCGGTTCTGGCCCGCCTCACGCACCTCGGCGCTAAGCTGGTTGGAATCCAGGTCGCGCAGCGGCTTGCCGCTCGCGTCATCTAGGTGGGCCTGGTGCTGGGCGCGGCCGGCCGGCGTCTGGACATGGGGCTCGGCGCCCACGTGCCCTGGCTTTCGGCGCCGGAACAGGTTCTGGATACGCTCCTTGAAGCGCAGCAGCCCCGCCTTGCCGCCCTGGAATAGCCGCTTAATTCCGCGCCCCACCGCAGCCGGTGCGCGGGCCGCCGCCGAGGCGGTCTCGCGCACGCCTTGCACGGTCTGCCTGGCCCACTGGCCGGGCGAGCGCGGCACCTGCTTGAAGAACTCGCCGGAGCTGAGCTTCGGCCCCATCTTCACCGCGCCGACGCCCTCAACCACCGCCATGGCGCCCTGAAAGCCGTCGCTGGCGTTCTGCTTCATCTGCTCGGTATTGCCGAACAGCTCGCGGGCCGTCTCGGCGGTGCCGGCGTCGTGCAGATTCTTGATGTAGGCCAGATAGTTGAAGTAGACGGCCAGGCCGCCGGTGATAATTGCGCCCCAGCCGGCGTAAGTCATGATCGTACCCATCCAGCCGATCACCGGGCCGGTGAACCACGCGAGCGTGCCCCAGGAGATGATCGTCAGCGCTACCATGAGGGCGGTGATCAGCGCGGCGACGCCGAGGACCGACGAGAAGATCATGGCCAGGCCAGTCGAGATGTCGGCGGCGACCTGGAGCAAGTTGCCCAGCGGGTCCTTCTTCCAGGCGTCCCAGTTGCCGATGTTGGCGAAGCCAGTGAGCATCTTCTCGAAGCCGCCCACAACGCCGGTCAGGCTCTGGCGTGGGTCGATCATACCCTGCAGCATGCCCTTGCCCATCTGCAGGATATTGATATTCTTGATGTCGTCGGTGATCGACTCGGCGACGAGCTTGTTGGCCAGCATCCGCTGCTGCTCGGCCGTCAGGAAGTTCATATTCTTGTCGGCCACATCCAGCACGCCGCCGACTCGCTTGGTACGCCGATTCTCAACCTCCTGGATCTGCGGTGCCCGCGGATCGCTGGGTTGCTCGCCCATGATCTTCTGCGACAGGCCGGTATCGACCTTGCGGCGAGCGCCCTCGGTGGCGTCGGTGCCCTGATCAGGCGTCTCCTTGATCATCTTCTCCAGCGTGGCGAGCAGGCCATCGCGCTCGGGCTGGCTGAGCTGGGCGATGCGCTGCTCCTGCTCCTTCTCATTCAGGCCGGCCAACTCGGCGAGCTGCTGCTGCGGCGGCGACAGCTCGGGCTGCGACTGCTTCTTGGCCTGCTCCTCAGCGACACGCTTCTCAGCGGCCTCGCGGCTCTCGATGCCGGCCATGCCGGCAAGGTACTGATCCTGGATGGCGATCAGCTCCTGCTCCATCACGATCGTGGCCGCGATCAGCTCGTCGCCAGACTGGGCGGTCTGCCAAGCAAAGCTGCGGATCAGGGCCGGGCCGCCGGCAACCTTGTCGATCTGGACCTGGCTGGCGACGTTCTTGCCGTGCATCTCCTCGATGCGGGCATCGAGCTTGCCGATCGTCTCTTCGGTCTCGCTGATCTGCCCGTCGGACTGCTCGTTTTGCGCTGCGGCGGCGGTGGCATCCTGGCCGTACTGCCGGGCGCGCTCGCCGGTCTGGGTGATCGCCTGGTCCATCGAGGCGGCTCCCTGAGAGAGCTCCTGCATCTCGCCGCTCTGCTGTTCAGCGTCGGCGCGGGCGTCGTCATCGTCGGGGATGTTGCTCTGGCTCTCGCCGGCCCGGCTGCTGGCCTCGGCGGCGAGCTCGCCGGAGTCGGCCTTGCCCTCGTCGGCCTTGCCGGCCAGGTCGGGGGCCTTGCCGGCCACAAACTGCTGGCGCTGGACGCTCTCGGCGTGGGCCTGGTGCGACTGCTCGGCGATCTCGCGGCGCCCCTCGTTGTGGGCCTCCATGGTGGCGGCGCCCTCTTCGGCGTTTGCGAGATCTTCGCGCTCGCGTTCGAGCACCGTGTCGTGGCCGTAGGAGCCGATCTGCTGCTCGGCGGCCGCGCGCTTCATCTCGTAGCCCTTGGTGCGTAGCATTTCACCGATGTAGCCCAGGCCGCGAACCTGGGTGTCGATCTGGCTGTTGCGGGGCAGGTCTTTGCCCGCGCTGTCGACTGGCGCCTCGATGCGCGGGTGCTGAAAGGGTGCCGGCTCGGCTGGGATCACCACCGCCTGGGCACGCTGCTCGGCTGCCTGGGCACGCTGAGCTGCGGCCTCGGCGGGTGATGGGTCGGACTTTTGATCCTCGCCCTGGGCCTGCTGATCGACGGATTCTGCCGCCTGCTGATCAAGATTAGATGTGAGCTGCTCCTTCTGAGCGGTGGTCTTGGCTTCGGCCGCGGCGCCGCGATCAACGCTCGGCTTGGCCTCACCGGAGCTGGTGATCGCGCCCGACTCCTGCCGCACCTCGCCGCGGTTGGGCTTCTGCTTCTGCTTGCGCTCCTCCTCGCTCAGGTCGTCCTGATCCTGGACATTGGGATCGTCGGCGATCTTCTGGTTCATGCGGCCGCTAACTTCTTGGCCGTCGCTGGGCCGCTCGGGCTTCGGCTCAGTAGTGACATCTTGCGCGGGCGCGGTGAAGCGCTGGATGCGCTCGCCGATCGCGCCCTGCTGAACGGTGTGGGTCAGCTCGTGGGCTAACAGCCGCTTGCCCTCGGCTGAGCCGGGGGCATACTCGCCGGCGTTGAAGTAGATATCGTTGCGATGGGTGAAGGCCCGGGCGCCCAGGCCGCGGTTCATCGCGATCGCGGCGCCGTCGGTATGGACCCGCACCCGGCCGAGGTCTGCGCCGAAGTGTTGCTCCATGTTCGAGCGTAGCGGGGTGGCGAGCGACTCGCCGCCGCCCTTGCTGCTGAGCAGTGTGCTATGGAGGCCGGCGGCCGGCTGGCCGTGGCCGACTGATCCGCCGATGGCCGGCGCGGCGCTTGCGCTTGAGGCCTTCGTCTGGAGCGGCGGGGTGATCTCCGGCGCGCTGTAGGGCTCGCTCTCCGGCAGGCTGACTTTTTCCTGCTCGCTCTCTTGCTCCTCGCCTTTACCCGGCTTGGCTTTCTCCCCGCCCTGCGTATCGGTGGTTGTATCGCCCGCGTCGGCGCCGCCCTCGGCAGCTGCCTGGGTCGCGTCGGGGAGGGTCGGCAGCTCGGTCTTCGCTTGCACCTGCTCGGCGGCAGCGCAGGCGGCGCACTTCGGCTGAACCTCATCGCCGGCCTGCTCGGCGGCGGCGCAGGCGGCGCACTTCGGCTGGGCGCGCGCCGTGCGAACCGGTGTGATGTGGTCGGCGAGCGGCTCTCCGCTGTTGGTCGCGCCCGGCTGTGGGGAACGCATCACCCTATCGGCGACCTGGTCGGCCTCGTGCTCGTAGCCGTCGTTCGACGGGCCGACGGTGAGCCGGGCTTGAACCGGCTGTTCGGGCTCTTCGGGCTGATCCTCTTCAGCCTGGCGCTGGAGGGTCTGGACGGGCTGCTCCTGCTCCTTCTCGGTTGGCTGAGAGGTTGTGGTAGGCTCGGCGGCCTTGGTCTGCACGGCGGCGCCGAGGCTCAGGGCAGGCCCCGCGGCGTAGAAGCTGCCGGGCGCCGACGCGGGCGCCGGGCCAGCGGCACGCGGCGATGCGGCGACCGGTGCCCCGGCGCCGCGCCCGCTGCGCGCTCTCGCTTTTTCCGCGGGGACGTGCATCAATCCATCCTGATCGCGTTGAGAAAGGCGCCCATACCGCCCTGCCGCTCGGCACGCGGGTGCTCGCTCAGCGGGCAGAGGGCGCCGGCCTTGCGGTACTCGGCGTCCACCGCAGCGGCGAGCTGCGCAGCGCCAAGCGGCGCGCCGACGTCGAGGGCCAGCAGGGCGGCCAGCATGGCGGCGTTGCGGATCTGGCCGCCGCTCAGCGCGCAGCGGGCCGCAACATCGTCGAGCTGGGCGGTGGGCAGCGCGTGGTCGCTCGGCAGGTGCAGCTCCCAGATCTGGCGGCGCTGCTCGACGTCGGGCGGCACGAAGGGCACCACCACGTCGAGCCGCCGCTGGAACGCCTTGTCGACCAGTTGGCTGGCGTTGGTGGTTACCAGCACGATCCCCTGGTAGCTCTCCAGCCGCTGCAGCAGGTAGTTCGTCTCCAGGTTGGCGTAGCGGTCGTTGGCCGACTTGACATCGGTGCGGCCGCCGAGCAGCGAGTCGCCCTCGTCGAGCAGCAGCACCACGTCGAGCTCCTCGGCCCGCGAGAGCACCCGGTGCAGGTTCTTTTCGGTCTCGCCGATGTACTTGTTCACCACCGCGCTCAGGTCGACCCGGTAGAGATCCATGCCCAGCTCGGCGGCCAGGATGCGGGCCGCGAGCGTCTTGCCGGTGCCGCTGGCGCCGCTGAACAGCGCCCGCACGCCGCGACCGGGCTTGCCGAAGGCCGGCCCCAGGCGGCCCTCCAGCCGCTCGCGGTGGCGGCAGCGCCGCTCTAGCTCGCGCAGCTTGACCTCGGTGGTCGGGTTGACCACCAGCTGCTGCCAGTCGCCCTCGCCCTCGACGCGGGCGGCCAGGCTGTCGAGCAGCTGGCGGTTGAGCGAACGGCAGGCGGCCCGCACGTGCTCCGGGCCAACCCGCTCGCGGCCGGCCAGGGCGGCCTGGGCCACGGCGAGGCTGGCGGCCTGGCGGATGTAGCCGCCCGGCAGCTGGAAGCGCTCGGCGAGCGCGTCGAGCGCTTCGACCCGGCTGGCCGGCAGAGCGGCCCGCCAGTGGCGGCGGCGCAGGGCGATGTCGGGCATGGGCAGGCTCAGGCTAAGGGCGCGCTCGGCGAGCGGACCGCGCAGGCCGCCCTCTGCGCCCATGAGCACGGCGACCGGCCCGTCGTAGCCGTCGAGCGGTGGCGGCTCGGCGCTCTCGCCCGGGCCAAGCTCGTAGCTCAGCAGCGGGATGGCGCCAGCAAGGGCGCAGAGCGGAGCGATCGAGCGCCAGCGCGCCTCGTCGAGCGGGTCGCTGTCGGGGCGACCGGGGGCAACGCGCAGCTCGGCCAGACCCAGGCCGAGGGCGCGCCCGACGGCGCCCACCAGCTCGGCACGTTCGGCGCCCTGGCTGCCGCGCAGCACCAGGGCGGCCACAGCCCCGCTCTGGATCAGGGCGGGCAGTTGCAGCACTTGGCCGTGCAACTCCTCGGGCAGGATCAGCTCCGCGATCGTCGGCGATTCGGCGGGCGCCCGCAGGTGGAGCCAGGGCGCCGGGTCGGCGTTGGGCCGGCCAGTCAGCAGATCCCAGAGCAGGGCCGGCGGCCGCAGCGCCCACTCGGCGCGCGGCGACTCGGGGTTGACGAGATCCAGCATGCCGCGACTCAGTAGGTCGCGGCAGACCTCGCCGGCCGCCAGGCCGCCGCTCCAGCCGCTCGCCAGGATCTGGCCGATCGTCTCCAGGCTGGGCCGCCGCTGGCCGAGCGGTGACTGGATCTGGGCGAACAGCGTGCCGAGCCGCGAGTCGACATCGGCCATGCCGGCCAGCAGGATGGCCAGCCGGCCGTCGAAGCTGACGCCCAGCCGGGCCGCTTCGCGTAGCGGCAGCCGCTCGGCCACGGGCGCCTCCCAGGCACCGATTGCCCGCTCCCACCAGGCCGACTCGTCGGCAGCGGCTAGCTCGGGCGGCAGCGCGGCGCGGATCTCGGCGTGGTAGCTGGCCAGGAACGGGTGATCGGCTAGCGCCTGTCCGGCGGGCATGCTAGCGACGCCGTCCAGCCGGCGGACATAATCGATCAGGCGGTGGGCGGCGGCGTAAAAGTGCAGCAGGAAGTGGCCGCGCGCGTCGGGCGGAAGCTGGGCGAAGGGCGGTACGCTGGGCGGCGCGGCGCCATTCGCGTGCTCGGTTAGCGTCATTGGGGGGCCTCCTACTCACCGGGCGCCACGAAGTGGAACAGCACCACCCGCCCGTACTCGGCCATCCAGCCGGGGTTGCGGTCGAGGCCGGCCAGCCGCACCGCCAGGCTGGTTGCCTCCATGCCCATGACAAGATCGACGTGGGTGGCGCTCAGGTGGAGGGTGCCGCGCCGTAGCAGCAGCGGCTCGTCGAGCGCTTCGGCCGGGTCGACCCCTAGGGCCAGGGCCAGCCGCAGCCGGGCGTAGGGCAAAGCCAGGGCCAGCCAGCGCCGTAGCCAGGCGGGCACGCCTTCGATAGCCGATAGCCGATAGCCGATAGCCGATAGATTGGGCCGTGCCCGTGCCAGACGGCGCTCGCTGGTTGGCGCCTCCATCAGCCGCTCGCCGACGGGCGCGGGGCGTATGGCGGGTATGAGCTCGGCGAGTACGGTGCGGGCTGCGCCGGCTCCCGGTCTGCTCACCCTTCCGTCGAACAGCACGTGGCCGCGGCTCGACCAGACCCGCAGTCGGTTGCCGGCTGATGACCAGCGGAAGCGCTCGGCCGGGTCGGGCGGCAGCGCGGCCAGCCAGGCCGCAGGGATGCGGTACTCGCGGGCGCTCCAGGCTGGCCGCGGCCCGCGGGGGCGGTAGCTGTGGGGGCGCTCGACGGTGCGCCAGGTGTGTGGCGGCGCGCCGGGTGCCGTGTCGGGCGACCTGCCATCGAGCCAAGCCAGCGCGCGCCAGAGCGGGTCGTCGCTGCGGGCGTCCGGTTCGGCGAGCAGGCCGCGGGCGACTAGCTCCAGCAGGCCCCAGGCGCTGATCGCGCTACCCAGCGGCCAGGCCGGGGCGAATCGCTCGGGTAGCCCGAGGTAAACCAGCAGGTTGATCAGGAACAGCGCGCCGCCTAGCTCGGTCGGCTGGCCGTCGGCGAACGCCTGCCATGGCGAATTCGGCACCGGGGCGGTTTCCGGCGGCGGCGTGCCGATCATGGGCTGGTTGGCCCGCGCCGCGCTGGCCACGATCACGGTTGGCGCCGGCGCGGGTGGGGCCGGCCATGCGGGCGGGGCCAACCGTGCCGCGTGGGGCGGCTCGCGCCGCGCTGGCATCGCTGTCACTGCCCGCTCGGTTGCTGCGGGCGGCGCTGCAGGCGGCGCAGGATGGGCTAATTGGGCCAGGGTGGCTACGAGGCCAGGGGCGATCTCCGGCGGCCGGGCGCTGTTGGGCGGCGGCGCTGCGGTGCGCGCGGGCCGGGGGCTCGCCGGATCTGCGAGCGGTGCCGTGGCGATTGGGCGCAGCGCCGAGGCGTTGGCGGGGGCGGTCGCCGGCTGCCCTGCGCCGACCAGTGACGCGCTTGTGGCGGCGGGCGCGGCCGTCGCCCCGCCGCCGCTGATTTGGGGCGCCGCCAGCGCGGGCGCCGGTTCGGCGGCCTGCCACCAGGCGGCCAGGGCGCGCCGGAAGGCCGGCGTTCGTGGGGCGGTCGGCCGCGCGGCGATGCTCAGAGCCAGGCCCAGCAACAGCTGCTGCTCGCGGGCTAGCCCGGCCGGTGATGGGGGCCAGGGCGCGTGCGTTGGCCCGGCCAGGGCTGCGCGCGGAGTCGCATTGTCGCTGTGGCGCGGCTCCGCCTGCGGATTGGCTGGCAGCAGCAGCGGGCCAGCGCCGTAGGTCGCCGCCAGCCGCTCGGCCAGGTCGCGGGCGGCCGGCGGCTCGATCGATTGCAGCAGCGCCGCGGCGCGGCCCTGTGCGGCCAGGGTGGCGAAAGCGGCCGGCAGGGCGGTCGGCTCGGCGGCGAGGAGCGCGGGGAGCTGCGCCACGCTCGCCGGGCGCCCGCGCAGGTAGCAGCGCCACCACCAGCGGCCCGCCGCCGCGTCGCTGCTGATGTCGGCGGCCAGGCATGCCAGCAGTTCGGCCAGGTCGGCGAACAGCACCGCCTCGGCGTCCGCCGCAGAATCGCCGCGCGCTGGGCGGGCCGCCCGCCGATAGAGCGCGGCCAGCTGGTCGCGGGCCGCCTGCTCCCAGGCCCGGCTGGCTGTGGGCCGGGCGGTCATCAGCCGGCGCACGAGCAGCAGCGCGCCGGCCGGTAGCCCCGGCGGCTGCAGGTCGGCCGCCGCCAATGCCCGCTCGATCCGCAGGCGCGCCGCCCCGTTGCCCGCCGGGGCGTGGGCGCGCAGCGTTCCGATCTGGATGCCCCTTGTGATCATAGAAACTCGCTGTGTGGCCTGGAGTGGGCGCCACAAGCGACGCCCACCGGCCCGTTGTCTCAGTTGCTCAGGAGCTTCAACAGCCGCTCCAGCACCCGCAGCGACAGGCGGCCGATTGTGATCAGCAGCCGGATGAAGAGAAGCAGGCAGCCCCGCAGGCTGTCGTCGTCATTGCCGCTGCCGCCGCCGGTGTTGGGTAGCCGGTCGATCAGCACCGTGCCGTCGCCCAGCTTCACCGGCAGATCGCGTGCGCCCGTCTGGTCGGGGATGATCTGCAACACATCCACAAAGTGCATACTAACGGCGGGCGGCGCGCTGCCGTTGAAGGTCATCGCGGCCGTGTAGCTGCCGTCCAGATTGTCCTGGCCCTTGAAGGCGCCGCCATCGGCGGTAGTGAACCAGAAGTAGTTGGCCCAGCCGGGGCCCATGCGGTCGCCGGCGCGGGTGCGCGGCGTGAAGCCGATCGTCAGCAGCCCGCCGGCGATGCTGGTGCGCACCTCGCTGGCGCTCACCTCGGGGATCGCGCGCACATAGACGGTGCGGATGGCCTGGCGCATAAAGCGCGAGGTCTTGGGGCCGGCGGCCGTTACGCCGAAGACGAAGTTGTAGTGGCCGGAGACGCCGGCCTGGTAGCTGCCGCGGTAGATGCCGGGCTCGACTTCGCTGAGCACGATCTGGTCGGGGTTTTCCTCGTCGCGCCGGAAGGCGTCTAGGTCTGTCTCCACCAGGTTGAACAGCTTGGACTGGGCCGGCGAGAGTGGGTCGTTCTGGGGCGGGTTGGCCGGCGAGCCGCTATCCGAGAGCAGGTCGCCCACGCTCTGGCCGGGCGGCACCACCTGCACCAGCAGCTGGTCGCTGCGGCTCGTGCCCACGCCGCCGATCGGCCGGCCGAACTCCCGCAGCCGCACTTCGATCGCAATCGGCTCGCCGGCCTTGTAGTCCTGTGGCGGCACAAGCAAGTCGGCGTTGACCGCGGCGTCTTCCACGAGCGCCACAAGCTCGAAGGGGATGCGGCTGCCCAACTCTTTGCCCAGGCCGGTCATATCTTCCAGGAAGACGCGCAGTGCGTACGGCTTCAGATCGTACAGCTCCTTGCCCGGGTTGAAGGTCACGCGGGCTGAGCCACGCTCGTAGTCGTGGGAAATATCGTATGGAATATTGCCCTGGGACGATTCGATATTCAGGTTCAGCAGGCCCAGGCGTGGGTCCCACGACAGGTTGACCGCTACGGCCTGGGTTGCGGTGGAGACATAGAGCGGCGTGCGGTACTCGCGATTGTCAAGCTCTACCTCACCATGGATTAGGCGCGCCGTCTCCCAGGAGTTGAAGTGGACGAAGTTGCCCAGTAGGTCGAGGAAGAAGGGCGTCAGCAGCGCGCCATTGGTCTCGGTGTTGGTGTAGAAGCCGCCAGTGATATTCGCCATGTGGTACTTGATCGCCGGGTCCACCGCCGCGTCGGGGCCGATCGTAACGTTGTAGATCTGGTAGCTGGTCAGGTTGGGCAGGTTAGTCGGCGCGCCGCCGCCCATAGTGGTGAAGACTTGCTTGGCCGCTACATTCACGCCGACCATCGGGTCGGTGTTCTGCTGGCCGTCGCTCATCACCAGCATCACCTTGCGCCCGCTGCCGGCGCCAAGTGCGGTGCCGCCCTTGATCATGCCAGCGCCGAGTGAGGTGCCGCCGCGTGGCGTGACGCTGGAGATGATGGCGCTGTTCGCCGCGATCGTGCTGAAGGGCTGGAGTCCGCTGCCGAACGGCTCCTCGGGCGGTAGATGATCGAAAGTCACCGCGCCGGCGTTGTCGCCGGCCACGTCCAGAGTGTCCCACACGCCGATGAAGTTCTGCACCGCGCGGTGCAGCGCCTCCATGCGGGTGGTGGCCGGTGTGCCGGCCAGGGTCGAGGGCGCGCTCATGCTGCCCGATCGGTCGAGCACCATCTCGACGCGGGCCGGGCGGCCCGAGCGGTTCAGACCGCACCCCTGGTCGGCCTTGCCGTTGATGTTCGCCAGCTGGCTGGGCGGGGTGCCGAGGGGCAGCACTATCGCCCCTCCGCAGCCGGCCGCCGGGTTGGGCGTGAAGCTGACCGTGCAGACGCCGCCGATCTCGGGGCCGCCGGTCACGGTGAACATCCAGGTATCGCTGGTGCCGGGGTCGGTGCTGACGCAGCCCGCGCCGCCAGAGGCGTAGTCGGTGTTCAGCGCCATCTCGACGACACAGGTGCTGCGCACCGGGTCGCCGACGATCGCCCCACCCTCGCGCCGCACCAGCACGGTGTCGGAGCCGGTCGGCACCGGCGGGTAGTCGAAGACCTGCACGTTGGGCGCGGCGCCGATCGCCGGCACCGCCGGGTTGAAGGTGTGGTTGGCGCCCTGCGGGTCGGTGATCTGGAGCGACACCACCGCCTCGCTTGCCAGGCTCAGCCGCAGCGTCACCTGGCTGACCGGCTGGACGCCGGCGGTGTTATGGGGGACCGTGAGTGGAAAACTTGTGGTCATATGGATCGTGCTCCTGAGCCATGTACAAGGCAGATCGCGGCGCTATGGCCGCCGCACCTGGACGAAGGTCTCCACCGGCGTATGGCCGCCGACCTGCAGCTCCATGGTGAGCTGACGCCCGAGCTGGTCGACCTCGGCGATGTCGGGCACGGTGAAGCGGATCTCGGTCGGATTGATCGAGTCGATCGTCGGCCCCGGCCGACCGGCGGCCGCGTCGGGATAGCGGATATCGGCGTTGGCCGTGACCACGATCAGCGTCAGGCTGACAGCGGCGCTGCTGCTGCCGAAGTTCGTGCCGGTGAGCAGCGCCTGCTGGCCGATCAGCAGGTTGGGATTGCCATCGCTGGCGCGCACCACCGAGCCGATCGTGGGCGGCGATCCTGTGGTCGGCAGGGCTGGCCGCAGCCTGTAGGTCGCCTGGGTTGTCTCGTCGCCGGCGCGCACCCGGATCGTGACATCGGTGCCCGCGGCGATGATCCCGGCGATGGTAGTCGGGATGACGAATTCCAGCTGGTTGGGTCGGCTGCCGGGCTGGAACTCGCTGATCGTGGCCGTGCCGCCGCTGGGCACGCCAAAGTTCTGGATGGTGACCGTGTTGCTCTGGGGCGGCCAGGCGAAGTTATCGCCGAAGATCTGCAGTACCTGGCCGATCCGCTGGCCCTCGCCGGCCGGCGGCGGCGGCGGGTTGAAACCGGTGATGCGGACGCTCGTGCCGGCGGCGACGCCCGTCTCCAATTCGGCGACGCGGTCGCGCAGGTCGCTGATGTTGTCGATCAGCGCGTTCAAAAAGTCGGCGGTGATCAGGTCGCCGGGGTTGACACGCGGTAGCATGGCATTCTCCTCAGAAGGTCGGTAGCGACGCGACGTTGCTGTAGCCCAGCCGCGCCAGGTTCACCCGCCCATCGCCGCGGTAGGCCAGGTGGCCGTAGGCGAAGTACAGCAGCGGCAGACCGCCGGCGCTCGCCGCCTGGCCGTTCTCGCGTGTCCGGTAGAGCCAGCAGAACTCGCCGCTCGTCAGGTCGAGCGCCGGGTAGCCGAGCGCCTCGCGGTACAGGCCCTCGAGCTGGGCGCCCTCGATGTAGCCCGCCGGCCTGGTGGCGGCACCGTTGAAAAATTGCTCTGGCACAAAGCCGGTCGGCGGCCCCGGCTCGCCGGTTCGGGCGAGCGGCAGGGCGCCGCAGGGCGGCAGGTAGCGAAACAGATCGACCATACGCATGGCGCCGAGCAGCCCGCTTGTCCGCTGCTCACGCGCCAGGTCGGCGACATGGTCCTGGAACTGGGCGATCATGGCGGCGGCGATGTTCTGGGTCGCGTCGTGGGGCACGAATGGCGCAAGAGTGTCGCGCGGTGCGGTAGCCTGGCGGCGCACCGCCCACATGTCGAGCGCGCGCAGGCCGGCGCTAGTCCAGATCAGCAGGGCCAGCGGCAGCTCGCAGCTGTCGAGGGCGCCCGCATCCCAGAGCGCGTCCAGGGCACCAAAGCTGGCCTGCTGCGCGTCGATGTGCAGCGGGTCGGTCGCCAGGCCGGCGACACGCTCGCTGCCGAAGCAGGCGTGGGCCAGCAGGTTGCGCAGCCGCGAGCGGGCCGTCAGCCGCTCCAGGGCGTTCAGGTTGTTCTGCTCGCTGCGGCTGAGCAGGGTTGCCAGCTGGGCGCGGGTGGCATCGCTCAGGCCGGCCAGGGTTGCAAGGTTCAGCTCCACAAGGCCGAAGCGCACCCCCTCGACGGCGTAGCGGTCGCCGCAGCCGTCGGCCTTGCCGCCGCCGTTCAGCGACACCATCGGCGCCCGGTCGCTGTATTGGGCGGCCGGCGCCGCAGTGAGCAGGTAGACGCCCTTGCCCACCAGGTCGGGCGCGGCCTGGAGCGGCTTGCAGTCGGCAAATACGTGCACCACGGCGGGCGGCTTGCCGGTGCTGCGGCGCAGTGCCACGTGAACCTCGCCCACCGGCAGCTCGATCGCCTGGCCCTCGCGGTTGATCGCCAGCCCGCCGGTTACGGCCACCACCGGTGTCCGCGATGATGTGCCTGCGCTCTGGTCGGGCGCGCCCGCATCCACCAGCCGTACCTTCAGGCCGTTTACCACGCCGGCGCCGATCGCCTGCCCGAGCTGCCGGTGCTGCCGGCGGTTGGCGGTCTGCTCGTCCTGCATGTCGCGGGCGGTGAGCACCCGGCCGTTGAAGAAGTTCGCGTTGCGGATCGCCTGCTCGAGCACCACTGGCGCGTCGAGGGGGTGCTGGGTCAAGATATCGCTCATGCTTCACCTCATGGCTGGAAGGACCACCAGGTGACCTGTAGCTGGGTCAGCCGGGTCTCCGAGAGATTGGTCGCCGCGATCGCGATCCGGTTGTCGATCACCACCGCCGTCAAGGCGACGTTGTTGCCGCCCGGGTAGAAGGTCGCCGGCGCAAAGGCAGTCACCATCATGGTGAGCGGTGCGGGCTCCGGCAGGTTGATCGGCTGGATCACGGTGACATGCTGAGTCCATGCGACGCCCTGATTCGGTGTCAACGTGATTGTGTCGCGTCGCACCGCACCACCGGGCGGCCCCTGCGGCCCGGCCGCCCCGGCCGCCCCGGCAGGCCCGCGTGGCCCGGCAGGGCCGGCTGGTCCGGGGTCGCCCTGCGGCCCGGCCGCCCCGGCAGGCCCAGCTGCTCCGGCCGTTCCCGTCGCTCCGCGAGGCCCGGCTGGCCCGGCTGGCCCAGGGGGGCCTTGTGGTCCAGGAGGCCCCGCTTCGACCGGTGGCCCCTCGGGCGCGCCGCCAGCGCTGGTGGCGGTCTCCAGCCCCAGGCAGAACAGCTCCTGCTTCAGCCTGTCCGAGACCAGCAGCGGCCGTACGCAGTTGTCCACCACCACGCTGTCGAGCTGTAGCTCGCCGGCCCCATCGGTGTCGAAGGCCAGGCATGCGAGCAGGATGCAGTCGTCGCCGTCGGCTGGCGTGGCCAGCCGCGGGCAGACCTCGGTCGCCCAGACCGCCAGCGCCTCGCGCACAGTGTCGCAGGCGCTGTCTTCGGCCAGGCTGAACGGCCCGGCGACGGGCGGCGAGCTGATCTGGCCGATCGCCCGCACCGCGTCGAGCAGCGCCGCGCCATCGTCGGCCGGCGAGCCGCCGGGCGGCCCGATGCTGATCGCCCTCAGCAGGGCGCCGAAGGCCCGCGCCGCGTCTTCCGCGACCTGTGGCGGCGGCTGCCAATTGAACTCGATCCGGAACGACTCCAGCGTCCGTGAGGGCGCCCTGGTCGAGTCGTCGTCGGCGCAGGCGGTTCCGGCGATCGGCACCAGGTCGACGTCGCACTCGACGTAGCAGAGCTTCACGTAGAGCGTGTTGGGGCCAGCGCCGGGCGGCGGGCTGAGCGAAAGCGGGTTGGCCCGTAGCCAACTGTTGAGCTGGGCACACTGGTCGCGGTCCACCCAGATCCAGCGGCCACGCGTGCTGAGGGCGTAGCCGGCCGAAACGCGGATCTCCACCTCGGTGCCGAGCGTCACGGCCGAGACTTGGAGCCCGCAGACCGTGCCGTAGCCGTGGAGCAAGAGATTGCTCAGGCGCTGCTTCCACTCCAGGTGCTCCTGCTCCTGGCGAAACTCGTCGACGCCGAGCACCATGCCGAAGCTGTAGTGGACGCGCTTGTTAGGCGCCAGCGAGGCGCTGTCCGCCGAGGCGGTTACGCAGGTTGCCACAGTTTGCACCTCCGTCAAAGGGCGGGCAGCGCCCCTGCCCGGTCGCGGTCGAGGATCACCCGGTCACGGGCGTCCTCGGGCGCGGCCGAAGGCAGGTAGGCCCCCGCCAGGTAGTCGCGGTCGAGTGTAAGCATGGCGAAGCGGCTCTCGGCGCCAAGAGCGCTCTCAAGGCCGAGCCGGGCCTCGCCGACGCGAAAGAAGTCGAAGTAGCGCCGTACGTCGAAGGCGGTGTGGGCCGGCCGCTCCAGCTCCACTACCCGGCGCACCATAGCCTCCTCGGCGGCCTCCAGCCCATCGGGCACCAGCACCGTGAAGCGGCCGGCGACGTCGAGTTCGTCGCCCGCGCCGGGGGTCGGGTCGCCGGCGGCGAGCGCCCGCCCACCCCGGGTCTGGTAGCGCTCGACGATCCGAATCTTCGACGGCCGCGCCGGCACCAGCAGATAGTGGTAGAGCAGGTCTTCGAGCTCGAGCTCGCTGCTGGCCGGCGTGGGGTAGGGCAGGTTGTTGGCGGCCAGTTCGGCCCGCAGCCGACCGTCGGGCCGCAGCGCGGCGGCCTTGAGCCGCTCCAGCAGCGCCTCCAGACACGGGTCGAGCAGCAGCATCAGCGCGAAGCGGATGCCGTCGGTGGTGCCGCGCCGCTCGTAGAGCCGGCGGGCGAAGCGGATGAACAGCCGTCGCCGGTCGGCGACCGGCTCGCGGTTGTGGCTCCGCTCGATCTGGCCGAACGGCTGCTTGCTCTGGCGCTGGGCAGCCTGGGCGTCGGCGCGCCGCTGCTGGATCTGGCCCCAGAGCGGGTCGAGCAGCAGCCCCCACCAGCCGGCCAGCCAGTCCAGAGCCTCGGGCGGCGCGCTACGCGGATCGAACAGGCTGCCGGCCAGGGCGATCTTGCCCTCGATCTCGCTCAGGGTGCCCTCGTGGTTGGCCAGCATGCGCTCGGTGAAGTCGGCCGAGGCCGGATCGTCGCTGTAGACGACCGGCAGGTAGCGGCGCAGGTACGAGAGCCGCGGGTAGTAGGCCCGTAGGGCGTGGAGCCGCGGCGAGACCCGGCCGTTGCCCTGCAGGGTGAGCCGCACCTGCAGGAAGCGGCCGCGGGCCGCCTGGAACAGCAGCTCCCAGGTGCCGCGCCCGCGCGCCTGGTCGTCGCCCGCGCTGAAGGCGCGGTAGTAGGGGATCTCGGGGCCACCGGCCCGCAAGTAGAGTGGCGGCTCACCCTGGAAGGACACTATCTCTAGCTCGTCGCGGCTATCGGCCGCCCGCGTCTGCACCTCGACTGTAGTCTCGGGTGGCAGGCAGCCGTCGATGAACAGCCGGTGCCACTGGCAGCCCCGCTCTTTACCGTCCAGGGCGGCCGGCTCGCTCGGGTCGCTGCCGGCCATGTCGAGCAGCAGGGTGGCCTCGGGGGCGTAGCGGGGCTGCTCGATCCGCTGCAGCCTCACCCAGCGGGTCGCCAGGTCGCTGCTGCGGTTGGCGCCAGCCGTCAGGTCGTAGATCAGCCGGGGCGGCGTCGTCCACGGGTCGGCCACTAGGGCGCGGCCGCCGTAGGCGTGGAGCGGCAGGTAGTCCGAGCGGACGCTGACCGCGATTTGGTCCGGGCCGTAGCGCAGGTCGAAGGCGATCGCCTGGTTGCCGTCGTCCTCCACTGCGTAGAGCACACCGCTGCCGTTGTCGCCCGGCAGGAAGGCGATGTCGTGGGCGGCGATGTCGATCCGGCCCGCCACCACCCCGGCCCCCAGGTCTAAGGCCAGATCGTCGCCGAGCGGCAGCGGCCCGCCCAGCAACTCGTCGAGCTGGTAGCGGTACAGCTGCGCCGCGCCGGTGCCCGCCGCCTCGTCCAGCACCAGCACACTGCCATCAGGCAGCGCCTCGATCGCCAGCGGCTGCGCGGCCGCGAGCGGGAAGCCGGCCGGGAACAGCCGCGGCGGCCGCACCACTGGCGCACCGTCCACCGGCCGGAAGCCGTGCTCCTCGCCGGGGGCGACCGTGATCAGCGCGCCCGGCACGCCGATCACTCTGAAGCTCCGGTCGAAGCCCCAGTAGCGGCGGCTCGCCCGGTCGAGCACCCAGACCCCGCCGCCCGGCGCCGGCGCGATGTCGAACGGCGCGAATGGGACGCCCTCCGGGAAGCTGATCAGCTGTGGGTCTGGGCCGGCGTGCAGGTCGAAGACGTAGATCCCACGCTGCCCGAGGCTGCCCGCCACCAGGTAGTGGTGTTCGGTCACCGCCAGGCCGGCCAGGCTGTCGGGCGGCTCGTTGATCGGCTCCAGCGGGGCGAAGCTGCCGCTGGGTGTCGGGCAGGCAGGCGACGCCCAGGCCCAATACAGCGCGGGCCGCCCGCCCTCGGCGTTGCCCCACCAGATCGAGCGGCCGTCGGCGCCGATCCAGTAGCGGTTGCCGTAGCGGTCAACCGCCGCGCCACGCCGATCCTCGGCCCGCAGCGGCGCGCCCGGCCGATCGGGCCGGTAGAGCGCCAGCAGCGGCCGTAGGGTCAGGGCGCCGAGTTCCTTGTCGTAGGCGATCCGCGCGGCAGCGCCCGGCGCCCGCTCCTCGCGGCAGGCCTCCCAGTCGCCCTGGCCTTGTATCAGATGGAAGCGCGTCCCGTTTACGTCCATAGGTATTGCTGTTGTTCCTGCGCTGCTGCTTCGCCACAGCGCAGGAACAACGATTTAGCACTTCGTGCGGCTCACTGGCACAGGCACGGCGCGGGTCTCGGCGGCCGGGTCGCCGGTGTTGCCGCCTGGCAGCACGCTTGCCAGCGGCTCGGCCTCGCCGTCCACCACACTGATGCCGTCCAGCAGCGGCAGCTCCAGCCCAGTGAGCAGCTGTTCGCCGACCGGCTCGGCGCTGTCCACGCCCATCAGCAGCGAGCGTACGAACTCCACACCCGGCACACGGGTCGCTACTGCCTCCAGGTCGCGGTCGAGCAACCGCCTGCGCAGCGGCCAGCCGGTGCCGTCGGGGCCGCCGGGCGGCAGCGACGACAGGTATTCGTACAGCCGGGCGGTCACGCTCTGGCGCACTACATCGCTGTAATAGCCGGCTCGCACCTGGACGCCCACAGTCACGTATACCTTTCGGTACACCGGCCCGCGCACATAGATCTCGGTGGTGATCAGCCGCCGTGCATCAAGGTAATTGCACACCGTCCGCAGGAACAGCCGGTCGGGCGTGGGCCAGCGGGGCCGGGCGCTGTCGAAGAGCGGCACTACCAGCACTGTCACCACGCCGGGCGCCTCGCTGTCGGGGTCGTCGGGCCGGGTCAGCGGCAGCACCTCGACGCGCCCGACATCGACACCGGGCGTGCGCAGTGTGATGTCGCGAAAATCCTGGGCGGTGACCAGCCGGTCGCGGTGGCGCAGCGTGAGCGGGATGTCGCGCTGTGCCTCGTCGGCGGTCTGCCCCAGGTCGCCGCCCCAGGTGGGCAGCGGGTTGGCGATCGTGTAGCCGCCCTGCAGCCGAACGTCGGGGCTGCTCTTCACGGCGCCGATGCCGACGTTGCCCTGCGGCCCGCCGCCGTATTCGTAGCTGGCGACGATCTTGCGGCCAGCCGGTGGCCGCGCGCCCCGTAGCCCGTCGCCGAAGCGGATCAGGCCGGCCTCGGGGTCGAGGCTGAACACCGGCTCGTCGGCTGCGGCGCTCAGCAGGTCGTCGGTGAGCCGCCAGAAGTAGCCCAGCCCGTCGTCGCCCTCCACGATCAGCCGCAGCGAGGCCGGCAGCACCGGCGCGTTCGCCAGGCCGAAGCTCTGGTCGGGCTCGCCGCTGCCAGTGCCCAGCAGCTCGTTCACCACCGGCACCGCCTGGTCGATACGGACCGCGTTGATACCGACCCAGCTCAGGCGGGCCACCGGCGGGGCGCTGCTCGGGCCATCGTTCGCAAGGCGCGCCCGCACCCATGTGACGAGCCGCTCGCGCAGTTGGCTGTCCTCGATCAGCGGCGGGAAGTCGCCCACCCCCTCGCGCAGCGGGTCGTCGAAGCTCCAGGTGCCGATCTGGGCGGCCGGCGGCAACTGGAGCTGCACTACGCCGAGCTCGTTCAGCACATCGGGATCCTGCACCGCCCGCAGGCGGGTGTAGGCCGGGCTGTCGTCGCTGCCCACCGGGGCCGCGATCTCAAAGACCAGCCGCGGGCCAACCGTGCGTGGGGCGGCCGGGCGGGCCGGCAGCAGCGGCGGCACCGTGTCGGCCAGGTCGGGCGCCACCCCGATCGAGAGCACTTCGTCGGCGATCGCCTCGCGGGCCACATCGAGCGGAACGTTGCGCTGGGCCAGCAGCGCGATGTAGAGCGTCTGGCCGCCCACCTGCGCCAGGTCGAGGGCCGGCCGTGGGTCACTCGGCGAGGGCAGCGTCATGGGCGTGCTCTCGTAGAACTCCAGCTCCGGCAGCGGCGCGGGCGCGCTCAGATCCTGCTCGGCGGCGATCGCCATGCGTACCGCCTCGAACTGAAACGCGAACTCCTCGAAGCGCGGGTCGCTGGGCTCCACGCGCCGTTTGTAGAACACGCGCGCCTCGACCGGCAGCACCGTCACGCCGTCGCGGGTTAGAAAGCTCACGTTGCCGGCCTTCAGCACCACGCCCTGGTCGAGCGGCAGCGGCGCGGCTGGCCCCCGCTCGTTGCCGATCATGGCGATGCCGTGGGCCGCCGCAGCCGGCTGCAGCGGGATGCCCAGCAGCTGTAAGTATTTGACATAATTCCGCTCTGGCACCCGATTGGCGCGATAGAGCATGCTGTCGGCCAGAAAGGCGAACAGCTCGACGATCGTGATCCCGGGGTCGCTCGCGCCGGCGAAGTTCGTCCACTCCGGCGTATGAACCGGGATGCGGCGCTTGGCCTCGGTGAGCAGTTGCTCGTAGCCGGTGGTGTCGAGCAATGGCGCTTGTAACGGCATCGGCTAGCCCTCCAGCTGGAGGCTCATCCCCAGGCGGCCGAAGGCGCCGGTGGCGACGAGGCGGAAGCTGATATGTATGTTCACGGTGCGGGGCTCTTCTGGCTCGGGCTCGACCTCAACCTCTTCAAGCCGCACCCGCGGCTCCCAGTCGCTGATCGCCCGCGCGAGCCGCTCGCGGATGAGGGCGCGGGTGGTCGGCGTGTTCGGCTCGAACAGGAAGCGCCGCAGCCCGCAGCCGAAGCTCGGCCGCATCAGTCGCTCGCCCGGCTCGGTGAGCAGGATCACGCGGATGGACTCCCGCACGTTCGCCTCGTCGCCCGACCAGGCGAGCCGCCCATCGGCGCCGATCCGCGGCGGGAAGCTCAGGCCCTGTCCGTAGATGTCGCGTTTGCGGATGCTCATTTCGGTGCCCAGCTCTTCGGGATCGGCAGGCAGATCCGGAAGAAGATGATCCACGAGAAGATAATGTTCAGCACAAAGACGAAGATCAGCAGCAGCATGAAGGCGACCATGAAAATGATCTGGATCGAGAACGAGCAGATGAACGCCAGGTCGAAGGGCTGATCAGGGTTGGGTTCGTCGCCGTCGAGCACGGCCTTCTCGGCGCCGTTCAGCCGCTCCATCTTCGAGCGCATCGCGTCCGACATCATGAAGGACACGTTCTTCTTGAATTTTCGCATCCCGGCGATGCTGACATCGCCCGGCAGCGGGATGCGAACCGGCCGCGCCGGGGCGTCGGGGTCGAAGAATGGCGCCAGCCGGAAGGACAGCGAGGGCTGGCTGACCACAGCCGGCTCGGGCCTACACAGCGGCCGCTCGTAGACACATCGCACCAAGTAGCGCTCGTCGTCGCGCTGGCTGAGCTTGGGCAGCGTCACCGGCGGCAGTTCGTCGGGCAGCGCGGCGCGGGCCAGGTCGATCAGCTTCACCAGCTCCGCCTGGCGCGGGTGCGGCCCGCTCGCCGCCGCCGACTTCAGGTTGTAGCCCACGCCGAGGCCGACCGCGTCCAGCGCGGTGTCGCCCTCCACGCCACCCGGCTGGTTCAGCGTCTCCCGCTTCTTCGCCACATCGCCGATCAGCTTCGCCAGGGTGAACCCGCTGGACGGCGGCTGGTTCAGGTGGGCGAGCAGCGCCTGCTTTTCGATCAGCTTCGGCCCCGTCAGGGCGGCGCCCGTTTCGCCGGCCAGCACCGCCGCGATATCGGGCAGATGCTTCGGGTCGGCGAACCAATCGTAGGCTTCGAGGAGTAGGTAGACCGAGGCGGTGCGGGCCTTGGTGTCGCTCACCTCACGGATCGCCATGGTGCGACCGATCGGCTGGCCCGCCTTGAGGTCGCCGGTGAGCGGCCGCGTGAAGCGCGAGCCCAGCTCCTCGACGCGGGTGTCGGGGAAGTTCTTGGCGTCGGGGTCGCTCGGCGGCAGCGGCTGCTGCTTGAAAGTGTCGCCGCTGGCGACCGGCAGGTAGCCAAACAGCAGCGTGCGGCCGTCGGCGGTGTTGGCCTCGGCCATGGGCAGGCGCTGCTCGTCGGCGAGCACCGCCCGGCCAGCCGGCAGTGGCTGCCAGCTACGGCTCTCGTCGCTGCCGGCCCAGCCGTGCTCCACGCCGCCCACCAGCCGCCGCAGCACGAAGCTCACCCGCTCGTTGTCGGCCCGCCGCACCACCCGGTCGGGGAAGCCCGGCACGCGGCAGCAGAGCGAGCTACAGACCAGGTAGAAGCAGCCGTGGACGGGCTGGAATAGCTTGAGCGGGCTGGCGTCGTTGGGCCGCGTCATCACGAGCCCCCGCAGCCGCTCGGCCTGTGGCGCGCCGGCCGCCGCAAGGAAGTCGTCCATGAAGTCGTCGCTCGTGAATTCGAGCAACGTCGGCATGAAGAAATCAGTGAATGCGCGCCCGTCGCCCTGCCAGAGCGGTACCGGTCGCAGCCAATCGATCGCCTCGCTCATAGAACCCTCACCAGATGTTGCCGGCGCCCGGCGTGTAGCTCGAGCTGATCACCGCATTGGTGATCACCGTGTCGGCCTTGACCACGCCGCTGAACTTCGACATGCCGGCGTTCACTGTCACCATGCCGGCGCTGATCTCCACCTGCGCGGCCTGCACCTTGACGTTGGCCGAAGCGACGATCGTGATGCCAGCGCTCGCCAGGGTGATGCTGTTGCCGTTGCTGTCGCTGGCCTCGATCTCGCCCGGGCCATCTTTGAGCACAACCTTCTGGCCGCCGGGCGTCTCGATCGTTACCGTCTCCTGGCCGTCGCTATCGTCCAGTGTGATCCTGATGTTGTTGCGGGAGACAATGCTCTTGACGAAGTTGTTGCCGCCGCCGTCCATGGTCTCGGCCGGGCCGTCGCTGCCGTTCCAGAGCGCCCCGACCACGTAGGGCCGCCGCACGTCGCCGTGCTCAAAGGCGGCCAGCACCTCGACGCCGACGTCCGGTATGAACCAGGTGCCGCGGTCGGCGCCGGCCATCATGGTTGCCAGCCGCGCCCAGACCTCGTAACCGGCGCCGCCACCATCGGGCGACCAGGGCAGCCGGATCTTCACCCGCCCCTGGCCGTCGGGGTCGCGGATGTCGGTTACCTCGGCCGGGTAGACGCCGAACCACCGTTGTCGCTCGACGGCCCGCTCAATGATGTCTATTTGGTCGTACACAAAATATCTTCTTGTGTGGTGGCCTGTTGTGGCGAAAGCCGCAACAGGCCATCACACGTAAGAGCTAGCCAATCCCCGGCCGCTCGCATTCGAAGAATGTGCGGAAGCCGCTCTCGACCGCGAAGGTGTGGCGTGCCAGCGTGACATAATATTGGCCGTCGAACATGGCGCCCAGGCCCCTCAGCTCGATATGAGTGCCGACCCGCACGCGCACATTGCCATCGACTGTGCCGGAGCCCCGCACGAAGCGGCGGGCTCGCTCGCGGTAGCGGGCCTCGGCCATGCCGCGCGCCTCGGCGCTGGAGAGCGGCACCGCCGAGACGATCCGCTCCTCGCGGGCGGCGAGGGCCTGTGCCAGGATGGCGCTGCCGCCCCGTAGGGCGCCCAGTTCGCCGCCCAGAGCCGCCGCGTCGGCCCGCTCGTCGATCGGCCGCTTCGAGCCGATATCCCAGCCGCAGACGTGAACCGCGCTGCGCTGATGGGCCAGGTCGGCCAGCACGCTGAATGCGAGCAGGTTGCTGCCGTGGGTAAACGTGGCCGGGCCGGCGTTGCGGCGCGAGCGCATCTGGGCGTAGAGCGTGCGGTTATCGATCCACAGCTCGGCGTCGATCGCGGCCGCCCGCTCCCGCAGAAAGGCCAGGTCGCTCTGGTTCACCTGGGCCAGCACCCGGTAGCTCGGCCCCTCGATGTCGAGCTCGGGCGTTAGCCCGTGGGCCGACGCGATCTCGCGGATCACATCTTCGTCGCGCACATCCTCGAAGCTGCGGGTGCGTCGTTCCATCCGCAGATCTTGAAAGCGGTCTTCTGCCAGCACCGTTAGCTCGGGCGGGCCATCCTGCGGGTAGTGGGCTTCGATGCCGGTGATCCGGCCGGCGAACACCGGGTTGCTGTTGTCGAGCGGCCCGAACTCCACCGCGAACGGTTTGCCGAAGTCGAGCAGCTGGCGATCGAGCAGGATCAGCCCCTGCCCTTCGCCGCGCGGACCCCAGTTCACGAACGAGGCCTCGCAGCGGAACAGGCCCTGGGTGGTCTCTTCGACCAGCAGCCGCGTCAGGTTCTGCTCGCCCAGGCTCGGCTCCAGCCGCGAATCGACCCGAATGGCGGGCCGCGCGGCGAAGAATCTCGGCTGTGTGCTGGTGTCGCTCATCGCAGGTTCCCTTGCGGTCGCCGGGCTGTGGCTTCGCCGCCCGGCGACCGCAGATTAATCGGCACGGAGCCGCCGCATCCGTTCGCGGTATAAGCGCTCGACCCGTATGATCGTCTCGGGGTCGGGCTGCCTGGGCTGCTCGTTGCTCGCCTGGGCCGGCTGCTGGCTCTGCGGCTGGGCCTCCGGCATGATCTCGAATTCGTTGATGATGATCGCCATGGCTTACCTCTGGTGTCGCTGCGGACGCGGCGTGCGGACGCGGCATGCCGCGTCCCTACTTGACCCCTACGCCGGCTTTGAGGCCGATGCCGCCCCCGGCCGATGCGCCTGCGCTGGCTCCGAAGCCCACCGATGCGCTCGCCGACGTTCCCGCGCTGGCCCCAAAGCCCGCCGATGCGCCCGCGCTGGCTCCGAAACCCGCCGATGCACCCGCTGACGCTCCCGCGCTGGCTCCGAAACCCGCCGATGCCCCGGCCGATGCGCCGATCCCTGCGCTGGCGCCGGCGCTGAAACCGACGCCGGCCCCCAGCCCGGCGCTCAGGCCGGCCGAGGCCGATGCGCCCAGGCTGGCCCCGGCGCTGGCACTGGCCCCCAGGCTGGCACCGGCGCTTGCGCTAGCGCCGAAGCCGGCCCGCGCCCCGGCGCTCAGGCTCGCGGAGGCGCCGGCGTTCAGGTTCACCAGGGTGCCGGCCGCGAGCCGCAATGGGTCGTCGATGCCGTTGGCGGCCGCGATCGCCTTCCAGTCGCCGGGCTGCCCGTTGCGAGCCGCCATGTCCTGCACGCTCTCGTCGGGGCGGGCCGCGTCCACTGGCTGCTGGCCGCTGGCGCCTGGCTCGTTGCTGGCGGGCTTCTGCAACTTGGCGAAGGTGAAGGCGATGTCATCCCGCGACATCTTGAGCGACACCGTCGCCCGCAGCGGCACGCCCTCCTCGGAAAAGTAGTCCAGCGTCTCATCGAGCTGGTCGATCACGCCCTCGAAGATGAAACTGCCCCATTCGAAGCGACCCAGCGGCGGCGCGTGGCGGTTGTTCGGGTCGCCCTTCTGGGCCTTCGGCACGATGAACTTCGCTAGCTTCTCGGTGACCCGCCGCACGTCGCTGCCGCGAGTGGTGCCCTCGCGGGCGGCGGTGGTGTCGAACAGCAGCTCCACCTGCAGGCTCGATGTGCCGCTGCCCACGAACTGCTTGCCCGAGCCGCCGCCGGGCTGGCTGCCGCCCTGGTTGTTGCTGTTGATCGAGACCTTCAGCGTCTGCGGGTTGAAGTGGGCCGCGATCCCCGCCCCGTCGGCGGAGCGCTCCACCTCGGTGCCCTCCTGCTTCTGTGGGATGTAGGCGGTGATCTCCACCAGCCGCGCTTTCGCTAGGGCCATCGCTCGCTCCTTGGTTCTATTCCGGCTTGACGCTGAACGAGCCGTAGGCGATCTGCAGCTCCTCGACCGCTACACTGCCGTCCTTGGCGTTCAGGGCCGGTGCCTTGAGCTTGATCGGCAGGCAGTCGAAGAGCGTGAAGCTCAGCACTGGCGTGAAGGTGGAATCCTTCATCACAACGACACATGTCGCCAGCAGCCCCCGCTGGTCGTTCCCGGCCGCCAGCTGAAACCAGGTCCACAGATCGAGGCTAGTGGTCATCCCCCGCTTGAGGGTCAGGTTGCCGTAACTCACCGGGCCGACGAGCTGGATCTGGCGGGTGTTGTTGCCGCCCTCGCGCACCGTCTTGGGCTCCATGGTCATCTCTAGCCCGTCACACTCGGCGAACTCGCCGTCGCAGAGCGGGTTCTGCAGGCCGAGCCCCGATGCGTTTGGCACCGACAGCTGCACCTCGAAGTTAAATGCGGTGAAAGGCAGAACCTCGTTCGCCATGGCTGTGTCCTTATCGGCCTTCTGCGGCCTGTAGCTGGCCGCCGGCGTTGGTTAGCACCACGCTGATGAACTCGGCCGGCTGGCTGGGTGCTACCCTGATCTCTGCCACGAAGCGGCCTTGCTCGACACTCGCCGCCGGGTTGACCGCTGGCCCGGTGTCGACTCGGTACGATTGCTCCGGTGTGGCGCCGGCGAAGGCGCCCCGCTCGTACATGCCCAGCAGCAGTCGCTCGAGGGTCGCCCGTGCGCTCTGCCGGAAGCGCTCGTGGTTGCTCTGGAATACGAACTCCATGCCCAGCAGCAGCGCCGCCTTTCGCAGCACGATCAGCAGCCGGCGCGTCCCGATCTGCAACAGCGCCTGCTCGTCGCTCAGGGTGTGGGCGCTCATCGCCCGGAAGTCCCGCGCTTCGCGCCGCACAAGGTTGAACTGCAGCGCGAACAGCTCTGCCCACTCGTCGTCGCTCAGCTCGGGGGCCAGGCCCAGCACACCGGCCAGCGGCCGGTTCGCCGGCGCCACCCAGACGCCGCGCTCCCGCTCGCGAACCGCGATCGTGCCGGCCACCGCCCCCTCGGGGCTGCCGGCCCGCACCCGGCCAGGCGCGGCCGGCGCCGAGTGGAGCAGCCAGGGGTGGAACACCGCGCCGTAGCTCAGGTCGGCCGCGAGCCCGCCCTCGCTGCCCACCAGCCGCCGGATCGGCAGCCCTAGGGCTGCCCGCAGCGTCTGCTGCCAGGCGATGCACTCGCGACGTGTGAAGTGGGCCGGCAACGCCAGCAGCGCCAGCGCGTCCTGTCGGGCCTGGCAGATCGCCAGCAGCGCCCGCTGTACCTCGATTAGTGGCGCCGCGCCCAGGTCGTAGTTGCCCGCCGGCAGCAGCAGCGGCAGGTCGGGCGTGGTGGCCGGCGCCTGGTAGCGGAAGCCGTCGTCCAGCGTGCCGCTGCCACCGCGGGTGGTCACCGTCACATTGACCTGCTCGGGGGTGGCTCCAGATGGCAGCACGCAACGCAGCAGCCCTTCGTTCTCGAACACAACCTTGCTCGCCGGCCGGTCGCCGAAGCGCACCGCAAGCTCAGGCTGCTCGGCGAAGTTCGCCCCGCCGATCGCCACCACGATCCCGCCGATCAGTGGCCCCTGGGCCGGGTTCACCGTGCTGATCAGCGGCGCCCGCTCGCAGTCGATGAACGGCCCCTCCCGCTCGGCGCACGGCTCGTCTGCGGGCGCGCCCGCCGCCAGAGGCAGGTTGGGCAGCGGCGCCGGGCTGGCCGGCTCCCAGGGACGCTGGGCGGCGTCGGGCGCGGCGATCAGGGCGACCTCGTCGATCACCAGCAGGCTGTGGACGCCCAGCAGCCGCTGCTCCTGCACGTCGTGGCGCTCGCGGGCCGCGTTCAGCAGCGTGCTTGGCACGCCGATCGGCCGTAGGTTGGGGTCGAGGAACGCCGCGGCGCTCAGTTCGGCCAGACCATCATCGCCCGGTACTACCGGCCCCCGCAGATCGTCGTTGATGATTACGCTCGGCATCCCGACCGGCAGGAAGATCCGGCCGGCCTGCGGGGTGTTGATCGGCGCCAGCAGCGCTGCCAGCGCCGCCCGGTCGATCTCGCCCGCCGGTTGGCGCCCGTTGGCCAGCGTGCGGAACTGCTCAGCCGCCAGCCAGGCGGCGGTGTCGGCAGGCCGTAGCTCGGACTCCCGTACGTCGCCGGTTCGCTGGTCGCTCACCAGCCAGCGCCGCTCGTCGACGGCCACCTCCGGTATGCTCAGTAGGCTGGAGCCGCGCAGGGCCTCGTCGCCCCAGAAACGCGGGTGGTACACGGCGAGACCCATGTCGCTCAGTGGCGGCCGCAGGTCGGCGTCGAGCCGCAGTTGCAGCCCCAGCCGCAGACGCTCCACCGCCCGTAGCTCGGCTGCCGGCATGTCGCCCGGCGTCGCCGCGACAAGCTCGACGCCCCGTAGCTCCAGGAGCTCCGCGGGCGGCGATCCGGCCGCCGCCAGCCGCCGCAGCGTCCGCACGGCGAGCAGATGCCGGCCGGCCGGCAGATCCAGCTCCACCAGGTCGCCCCGCGCTGGCGCCACAGCCGGCGCGCTGATCGCAAGGGCGAGCTCGGCACCATCTGCCGTCAGTGGGCCGGCCGTCACGAGCTCGGTCGGCCCGCCAAGGCCCAGCAGCCGTGCGGCGGCCGGCACGATGGCCGGTGCGTCGCTCGGGCCAAGCACCGCCCATAGTCCGGCCAGTTCCAGCGTGTTCGCTGCCAACGGGTCAGCCGACCGCAGCAGATCGGCGATCGGCGCCAGGAAGCGCCGGCCGTCGGCGAAGCTCAGCCGTAGCAGGTCGCCCCGCCGTAGTGCGGCGGGCGCGCTGTCGGTTGCCCAGCGGAGCGAGCGTGGCCCGACCGCCGTGAAGCGGCGCAGCGGCATCGGTGTAGCCTCCAGCCGGGCAGCCAGCGCCAGCCGGCCAGCCCAGAGTCCGGGGCTGCCTGCGTCCAGGTGGGCTGGCTCCACTGATAGGTCCAGGTCGTCGAGCCCGGCCAGGCCGGGGACCACGAAGCGGGCCGGGCGCGCCGCGACGCTCGGCGGTCGACCGGCCACCCGCACCGCGTAGCAGCGCCGGCCACCATTGGCGAAGAAGTCGGCCACCGCGCCGGGCAGTTGGGCGAAGGCTGTCCGCTCGCCGGCCTCGCGGGCCAGCGGCAGCTCGCCGCCGAAGATCGCCGCGAAGGCGCCGGCGTCCTCCAGGGCCACCGGCAGGTCGAGCGGCCCCCGCTCGGCGAAGCCGACGAAGGCGGCCACGTCGAGCGAGGGTAGCTCGGCGCTGAACGGCGCGCTACGAGCCGGGAAAAACACGCCCGGCAGGCGCGGTTTGGCGGCGCGGGTGGTCATCATACGACTTCGAGCTTGGTGTACGAGAGCGTCAACTCTTCCATCGCCACGTCGGTGCCGGTCTTGGCGTTGAAGGTCGGTGCGGTGTACTTCATGGGCACCGCGTCGAACAGCCGCCAGGTCATCACCGGGCCGGTGCGGGCCTCGTCCATCAGTTCCACCGTGACAGTGGTGCGGACGTTCTGGTCTCCATCGCCGGTGGCCTTGATCCAGTCGAAGAAGTCCTTCACCCCGATCACACCGCGTTTGAAGGTGGCGTCGCTGGTCTTGCGCAGCCCGATCATCTTGCGGACGTGGTTCTGCCTCTCGTTGCCGTTGCGGTACTCGGCGATCGCCACTTCGGTGCCTAGGCCACTCACCTCCTGGAAGCCGGCCGCGATCGAGTCCGGGTTGCCGCCGCCGATCCCATCGATGGTGACGCGGAAGTTGAAGGCACCATACGGGTTGTCGCGTGGGACTGCCATTCGTTCTTCTCCTTATGAGCGGGAGTCGGCCGTCATCTGGCCGATGCGGAAGATCACAAACTCGGCCGGCTTGACCACCGCAACGCCTACCAGGCAGATCAGGCGCCCGTTGTCGAGGTCGTTCTGGGTCATGGTCGAGCGGTCGCAGCGTACGAAGAAGGCCTGCTCCGGCTTCAGCCCTAGTAGGGCACCGTTGCGCCACTCGTTAAACAGGAAGTCCTCGACGGTGCGCTGGACGTTGGCCCACAGGGCGTCGCCGTTGTTCTCGAACACCGCCCACTGGGTGCCGCGGTCGATCGAATGCTCCAGGTAGGCGAAGTAGCGCCGCACGCTGATGTACTTCCACTCCGGGTCGGAGCTGATCGTGCGGGCGCCCCACAGCCGCAGACCGCGGCCCTCGAAGAAGCGGAAGCAGTTGATGCCGAGCGGGTTGAGGATGTCTTGCTGGGCCTTGTTCAGCAGCCGCTCGAAGCCGATCGCGCCGAAAACCACCTCGTTGGCGGGCGCCTTCACCACGCCGTGCAGCACATCGGAGCGGGCATAGATGCCGGCCACGAAGCCGCTGGGCGGTAGCGCGACCTCGCGGCGGCCCTCCGGGTCGAGCGGGTCGATCGCCCTGATCCAGGGGTAGTAGAAGGCGGCGTGGGTCGAGTCGATCTTGCCGCGGGTATCGCGCACCTCGGAGAGGATCTGGCCCGGCCGCGAGTCGAGCACCGCCACCCGGTAGCGCATTCGCAGCTGGCAGTGGACGATCAGCGCGCTGTTGATCGCTAGCACCCGATCCTCGTTGTCGGCATCTTCCAGGTTTGGGTCCCTGTCGGTGGCGCCGGGCGCCGCCACGATCGAGATCTCTTCGATGTCCTCGAAGGTGAACAGGCCGCTTTTCTGGGCGCCCTCATCTTCGCCGATGTAGCTCTGCGGAATGGGGCGCCGCCCGTCGCTGCCGCCTTCAAGTTGGTAGGCCTGCTCGAGATCTTCGAGGCCGGGCCGCTGCACCGGCGGCGAGAGCGCAAGCAGTTCGCCGCGGGTGGCCAGCTGTAGGCTCAGGCTGTCGAGCACATCCTGGCCGAGCAGCAGCGCCGCCAGATCGGCGCCCGAGGTGCTCGCGGTGCTGATCGCGAACGGGATGCTCAGGTGCAGGCTGCGCGAGGTTGCCTCCTCGCGGAAGATATCGGTCATGGCGTTGCGCTGGCCCGGCGTGGGCGCCAGGTTGTCCCAGACCTGCTCCTCCTCGAAGCGGCCCGGCCGCCGTACCCGCACGCTGAGCGCCAGCCGATACACACGATCCTGGGTCAGGTTGAGGCTACTCACGGCAGTTATGCCACCCCCCTGGGCCGCCAGCATCAGGCCGCTACCCTGGTCCACCAAATCGTAGACGCCCTCGGTCAGGCTGCCGCTCGACTTGACGAACACCACGTCGCCAACCCCCATGCCGCTCAGCGCGTTGCCGAGTGGAGTGCCCACCAGGCCGTTGGCTGCGGCGCGGGCCCCAAAGACCACCCGCATGTTGCCGGCCGATCCCGGGAAGCGGGCCCGCATGGTCAGCTCCACCGGCGAGCCGAGGGTGAGCACGGCCTTGCCGGTATGCTCATCGGCTTCCTCGCCGACCGGCGGGTCGGCCTGATAGACGCGGGTGACGTACAGCTTGCTGCCGCCGTTGTCGAAGAAGGCCCGTACGCCGTGGGCCAGGTGGTTGACCGCCGGGTCGCGCTCGCCCGCGAAGGCCATGTTGTCGATCCCGCCATAGATCCTGGTGAAGTCGGCGAAGCTGGTGAGCAGCTCTGGCTCGCCCTCGGTCGGCCCGAAGCGGGCCGGCCCGATGAAGCCGGCGACGCTGGTGCTGACGCCCTCGATCGACTTGGCGCGAAAGCTGACCTCCTCGACATAGACCCCTGGTGCCAGATACTCGGGCATACCTGTTCTCCTACTCTGCGATTGCTGTCGCTGGATGGGAGCGTGTCAGCCCACCAGCAGCTGCGCGCGGGGCGCGCTGGCCAGCACCAGCTCACTGCCGAACTCCAGTTCCTCGGCGAGGGTGAGCGCCGGCGGGCCAGCGGCCGTCGGGCGGACGGGGGCATGGGCCTGGGCGAAGATGCTCGACAGGTCGGGCAGGGCGCTACCTGCCGGTACGGCGCGGGCGGCCGGCTGGTAGCGGACCCGCACCGTCACCGGCCAGCGCTGGGGCTGGCGGGCCTCGGCGGCCGCGCAGGGCGGCGATGTGGGCGGCGTCGCCCCGAAGGGCGGGTAGGCGAACATCACCGCCGCGACCCCGGCGCCATTCGCCACGCCGTACCAGGTGGCGCCCGGCCCCTCGACCTCGACCACCCCGTGGGCGGCAGGCGCGCCGCTGGGTTCCACAAGCTCGACCCGCAGCACGGCCAGCCCGGCTGCCGGCCTGGTGGGCGCCGAAAAGAGGTAGAACCCCGGCGGCCCGCCGCCCGGGCTGGCCAGCGTCGCCGTAGGAAAGATGCCGCGGTACGGCAGATAGACCCGGAAGACAACCGGCACAAATCGCTCCTCCTGGTCGCGCACCTCGACCACGAAGCGGCGGTTGAGCGGCGGGCTCGCCGGCGCGTCGCCGCTAGCGGCGCGCTCCACGGCCGCCAGCCCCGGCAGCCCCTGGAACATGTAGACGCCTGAGCGGGTAAGGCTGCCCCGCCGCCGCTGGTCCGGCCTGGCCTCTGGCCATGCCGCCAGCTCGAGCCCCTGGCCAACCGCCACCTCACGGGCGGAATCCCGGAAGCGGATACCCAGCGGCGTGAAGATCACCTGCCGCTCCAGCGGCGCCAGGTCGCGGTAGAATGGCCCGCTCATCGCTGCCCCAATCGTTGGTAGTCGAACACCCGCTCCTGCACTGGGCCTGCGCTCTCGACCGCCCGGTCGCTGTCGATCCGAACGCCGCGCGCCACGTAGGGCACCGATACCTGGTAGCTGTTCGTGCCGATCACCTCCCAGATGCGGAACAGCGTCTCGGTGTCGATCTCGGCGACCGTCAGCTCGACGCTCTCGTCGGGTTCGAAGATCTGCAGCCCGTCGTGGTTCAGCAGGCCGGCCGGCAGGCTCGGGGTATCCTCGAGCACCCGCATCATCCAGCCGGCGATGCTGTGCTGTAGCGATGCGTGGCGGCCCCAGGCCGTGATCAGAAAGTGCAGGTCCAGCGGCAGCGGCGAGCGCAGGCGCCGACCATCGGCCCCGATCCGGCCGGGCGGGGTGCGCTGGGTCGCGTTCACGTAGATCCGGTAGAGGAATACCGAGACACCGGCCTCCATGGGTGTGGCGAAGTCGCTGGCCACATAGACGCTGAACTCGAGCGGGTTCAGGTTGAACTCCTCTGAGCTGTAGCGGCTGGCCAGCAGATGGACGATGGTGTCGGACACCGCCGAGACGGCGCGGAAGTGGGACATGGATCGCTCGCTCCTCTCAGCCGCGCCTGCGGCGTCGGCCAAGGGCGTATGTCAGGCGCAGCAGGCGGTAGCGCCAGCCGGGCCGCGCCCCCATCTGCCGCAAGTAGTGCGAGATAAAGAGGCCGATCTCCTCAAGGTGGCGCACGCTGCGCCGCTCGCCGTCAGGCACGTGGGTGATGTAGCCGCGCCAGCTGAACGTCCTGTCCCTGGAGCTCGTGCGCTCGCGCCAGACCTTCACAATGAACGAGTGGGTGCCGTGCTCCAGGGAGTTCTCGTCCATGAGTGTTGCTTTCAGCTACAACCGTGGAGTAGGGTAGCCGCACAGGCGGGGCCGAGGTGGGGCGCTGGCTAGGGTGTGGCGCGGGCTGTCCTGTACCGAGGGTGTTGGTCGCAAGTGTAGCCGACCCCCTGTCGCGGCCGCGATCCTCGGGCGTAGCCGCCGGCGTTCCGTGGGGAGGATTTTCGAGGGGCACTGCGCTCTCGGAAGCTTTCCCAACCTAAAAGGAGGGCCAGGGAGGACGAAGCCTTCCCTGACCCTCACTCTTCCGCCAGCGGCCGCCCTAGTGCGGGTGGCCGTTGAGGATATGCTCGATCGCGTGCAGGCTCTCTTTCATCTCGCCCCAGATCGCGGCGCTCTCGCGCTGAAGCTGCGCGAGGCGCGGCAATAAGCTCTCCAGATGGCTCTGCGCCCGCAGCAACTCGTCGGTGGCCGGGCCGTAGCTCGCGGGTGAGCGGTCGGCTCTGATCTGCTCGAATAGCGCTAGGGTCGGCTCGCTCGGGCCGGTGTCAAGCTCCTCGCGCATGATGTGGGCGCAGCGCTCGTACTGCCGCAGCGCCCCGGTGCGATCACCCGCGAGCACCAGTAGCCGCATCAGGTGGCGGTGGGTCAGCTCGCGCGCCCGGTCGTAGCGCAGGATCGTGTTGCCGTGGGCGATGGCCGCCTCGAGCTGCCCCCGGCGCTCGTAGTAGGCCATCAACTTGTCGAGCAGTGCCAGGTAGATGTTCTGCAACCGCTCGCGCTCGAAGAGGCACCAGTCCTGGTACCAGCCCTCGAGGAGCTCGCCGCGGTAAAGGCCGATCGCCTGCTCGGCCCGCTGGGCGCAGGCCTCGCTTATCGCATCGCTGGCCGCGCCGGTGACCTGCTGGAAGGCCAGCTCTAACTCGCTCACGTCGCACCAGACGCCGCCCTCCGTGCCGACCTGGATCCACTCGCCGCCGATCGCGATCGGCGCCACGGCGCCGGCGTCGCTGAAGACGCTCTGGAGCTTCCAGAGGACCTTGCGCAGATTCGCGCGCGACTGCGCCGTCGGCGTGTTGCTCCACAGCGTGCTCGCCAGGCACTCGCGCTGGTGCGGGCGGTGGCGGTGCAGGATCAGGTAGCAGAGCAATTCCTGTACCTTGCGCGACACGAGCCCGTTGATCGCGGCGCCGTCGCAGCTGATCGCGAGGCGCCCAAATAGGTGCACAGTGAGCGTCGCCATAGGCGTCAGACTCGCAATCTCAGAAGCTCAGAGCGAGCGTCTGCGTGATGCGTGTGGACGCTTCGGGCTGCCGAGGCGCCCACGAATATGATCTGAACAGACAGCCCGACCGAATCTGCATGCAAGATTGACGGGGAAATACGTGGATCAGAACTGAAGAAACAGTGAGGATACGATGGTGTAAAACGGTTAAATATGGCGCGGCTCGCGCCGCTCTATAAAATTAGCCTACCTTAACATACTGTGGCGTGATAATCAAGAGGTAAAGGCTAAAAAAATGTAAAAGGTCAGGGCTCTTCCGCAACAACCGTGCTCGAGCAAACACCCGCTGGCCTTCTGCTCACCGCAGTGGCCCTTTCCTCGAACCTTCCCTGCCCTACGTGCCAGGTTGCCTCGACCAACGTTCATCGCTCCTCCACGCTCCGGCCCGTTGATCTGCCGATGTGTGGCATGCCAGTGCGTCTGGTCCTTCACGTCCGGCGCTTTCGCTGCCTCCATCACGCTTGCCCTGCCGTCATCTTCACCCAGCGCTTGCCTGCGCGCATCGCCCCCGCCGCTCGCCGAACGGTTCGCCTGCATGCGACGCGCCGTGACCTGGCTCTGGCATGTGGTGGCGAGGCTGGAGCTCGCCAAAGCGCTCGACGTGCAATCTCTGCGCGTGGTGACACCCTGCTTCGACGCGCTCACGCCGCTTCCCCTCCCACCACCCCAACGCCTCGCGTGCTCGGTAGCGATGACGTTTCCTTTCGCAAAGGCCAGGTTTTCGGCACCATGCTCACCGATGGCGCGCGTCACACCGTTGTCGACCTCCTCCCCGACCGAACTGCCGAGACTGCGGCAGCCTGGGTATAAAAGCACCCTGGTGTTGAACTGGTCACGCGTGATCGCGCGGCCGATGACAGCCGTGCGCTCAGCCTCGGCGCCCCACACGCCATACCGGGAGCGGATCGCTTCCATGTAGCCAAAAACGCGGGTGAAGTACGCGAACGGGTGATCCAGCGTACCCATCAGGGGCTACGCCTAGCAGCGAAGGCCTGCGCTGAAGGGCACGCTCAGCAGACGACTCCACGGACCGAAGCAATGCCCCTCACCGCCACTGCCTCGTCCGCTTGCCCCGCCCAGCATGGAGCTGAGTCCAACCCTACGGTCACCAGCAGAACAGCGGCGGCTTGCGCGCTACCAGGAGGTGCTCGCGCTGGCAAGCCGCGGGCTCGGCCCGAAGGCGCTTGCCCAGCGCGTGGGGCTGACACGGCAGACGGTCGCGCGGTGGCTGCGGGCAGGAAGCGTTCCCGCGCAGCCACCATCACGGCCGCGGCGTATGCGTAGCACGCCATATGCGCCGTATCTGCGCGAGCGTTGGCACGCGGGAGCGCAGCATAGCCGAGCGCTGTGGCGTGCGATCCCGGCGAAGGGCTTCACGGGAGGAAGTGAGACGGTTCGTCGTTTGACGGTGCAATGGCACCCAGCGCGTGGCCGTTCCGGCCCACCGAAACGTCAATCGGGCAAGCCAACACCTCGTCCAGCACCTCCTAATTGCGGCGACACGCCCGCGCGCACCGCGACAAGTTCGGTGGCTCCTGCTGAAAGCGGAACCTGCGTTGAAGCCGGAGCAGCGACCGTATCTGGAGCACTTCGAACGGCACTGCCCAGAGGTGATTGCAGCGCAACAGCGTATCCTCGCGTTGCTCCAACTGCTGCGGAAACGAGAACCGGGGTCACGGGAGCCGTGGCGCTCCACGGCGCAGACAAGCGACCTGCCGGAACTGGTGGAGTTCGCCCGAGGCCTGGTACGCGACAAGGACGCAGTGATGGGGGCGCGCACATACAAAGAGTCCAACGGTCTGACCGAGGGGCATG
>Ga0105046_10000705_pt1 | contig 48408 bp, 28 predicted proteins | sample MAT03_FD_78385 | JGI IMG/M metagenome (GOLD analysis project Ga0105046, IMG submission 78385) | Freshwater microbial communities from Lake Fryxell liftoff mats and glacier meltwater in Antarctica - MAT-03 (megahit assembly) | ecosystem: Environmental > Aquatic > Freshwater > Ice > Liftoff... | reverse complement strand
TTTCTTTCGAGCGCGTCCGTGAGATCACTCGTCGATCGCTCACCAGCAGATCAGCTCCCCGCAAGTTCAGGGCGTTGTGGGCGGTTGGGTCGGGTGTCTTCGCCCTGGCCTCGGTAGCCACCGCCACCACCGCCACCGCCACGACTAAACAGAGTTGAGATTCCGGTACGGAATTCATCCTGGGTGATGACCTTGTCGCCGTCTTTGTCGAGTGTCTTCAGGCGGTCGGCCATGCGGTTCCCTTCGAGTTCCTTTTCCGTCAATTTTCCATCTTTGTCGATGTCGATTCCCGTGAACATGCTCATTGGATCAAACCTGGAGTTTCCGCCAGCACCGCCTTCGCCTGGGGGCGCCGGCGCTGAGTCTTCCTCGACCTTCGCAACCGCCAGATCTTCCGGTTTCACGGTTTCGCCCTTGTCGGCCACGCAATACAAGTGCATTGAACTGCGCAGCACCAATCGGCCGTCACTGACAGCAGGAGTTCCCCAAAACGTTTCCACATCAGCGGTCACTCGGTTGGCGGCAATCTGTTTGAGTTCCCCTGTGAGGTCAAACACGAACATTTGACCGCTGCCATTCAAATAAAACATTCGGTCACCCACGACAATGGGTGACGGGTAGTCAAGCGAACCAAAGCGACCGCCGGTTTGTAAAGCTCCTGCCAGTCGAACCTGCTGAACTTTTTCGCCGTTTTTTTCATCGACCACATTTACGACACCACTCGTAACAAGGTACACCTTCGACTTATGCCGAACGGGAGTCGCGAAGCTGGTCGTTTCGCCGCCGGTCCAGACAGTGTTGGTCTTGCTGACATCGCCACTGCCGCCAGCATCAATGGCGATGCTGCCACCGCCGCGACCCGTAAACGCAAAGACACGTTTGCCGTCCAGAATGACACTTGAATAGGCATGTTCGGCACCTGTTGCACTGGCGAACCACCGCAGCTTGCCGCTGGCCGGATCGAGTCCCCATAATTCCTTAGCGACACACATGACAAGGTCGGTTCGATCCTCATCGATTTTGACGAGTGTGGGTGTTCCCCACATCCCGTCCAGGCCTTCGGCTTCCTGTCTCCACAACTCCTTGCCGGTCTGCGTGTCCAGGCCGATAATCGCCTGACTTTCTGCCGACGCCGTCACGATGACAGTGTTGTTGTAAATGACAGGGCTCGATGAAGACCCCCACTTCGTCGGATCTGATTCTTTGCCCACCTCGGCCTGCCAGAGCTCCTTACCGTCCATATCAAATGCATGGACACCGCTCTTTCCAAAAAACGTGTAGACATTTTTGCCATCAGAGACAGGCGTATGCGACGCATAACCGTGAGCCGTAACACCTATCCCGGTGTACGGGTCTTCCGGCAACGCAGCTTTGACATCTTTTTGCCACAGCACTTTGCCGGTTTGCAGATTAACGCACACAAGATGGCGAACAAGGTTTTCAATCTCGCCAGGGTTTTCCTGAGTCAATCCATAGCCGGAATAGCAGGTCACGAAGGCTTTGCCGCCAACGATGATCGGGCTTGATGCTCCTGGCCCTGGCATCTGCGTTTTCCAGGCCACGTTGGCTGTGGGCGACCACGTCGTCGGCAGCGAATCCGAATCGACAGCCACGCCGGAACCGTCTGGGCCGCGAAAACGAGGCCAATCGCCAGCGTGAAGCGTCAGGCTGTTGAACACGAACAAGACCAGCGCCGAGTATCGCAGAAACGTCATTTTTCAACTCGCAGATAGAGTTTCGAAGGACCAGGATCCCAAAACTCTACCAAATGTAGCCAGCCCCACGCCACCGACTTTAAAAAAAGCAGACGGCCATTGAACTGTTTCTGGCGAATGAGCCGTACCGTAGCTACGCTTACCTTTTAAAACATGTAGCAGATGAGTCACGTTTTGTGTGCGATGGCGGAACAATCGAATGTAGGATGGACATTCATGTCCGTCGCATGGCCAAGATCTCGGTCATGAATGTCCAAGCTACAGGAATCGCCGTCACTCCGGTATTGGCCAGAATGCGATAAACTTTCGCGGCAGGACGCCGCGGCTGCGATTCGACAGGATGTCGCCAAGCGCAACAACGACAATCCATCAGACGGAACATGCTGGATGACGGTTGGTTCATTCGGCGAATCTGCAAGGGTTCCTTTCATGATCTGGAAACAAATCCGCCTTTTTGTTTCCGCGATCACCGGGAGCTTATTAACGGCGGTCGGCACGATTGTCTGGATCGTCACGGTCGAAAAGGCCGGGCTTCCATTGAAGGCTGGATTGGCTGTGCTCGGCGGTCATCTGCGCAAAAATGCGTTCATTCCGGGTTCATAGCGCCTGCCCGAATTGCGGGGAGTGAAGGCGGTCGGCCTCGATCGCGATTCGTGTTGCCCGGGGTCGCGTCTATCGAGTTTCGATTTCGATCGCAGCAGTATTTTCGCTCACTTGAATCTTTGCCTGGCTGAATGTCGGGGGGCCCATGAGCGAACGGGCCTTGTTGGAGAAGCCATAGGGCTCGACCGGGATCCCGAAACCGTTCTTCGTCAAGGTGCCGTTACCGTCAAGATCCTGAAAGACAGCGATTGCCGCCGGATGATTGTCGGTTAGTGACACCGACACACGAACATCATTTCCAGTCGCAGGCACGACCGTGGTTTTCGCACTGTGTTCGGATTTTGGGAAGCCTGTGGCCTCAGCGAACACGGCAACATGCACCTGAGATGGCTGGCTCTTGAGCCCTGTAATCCGGATCTCCACATCACGGGCAGTTGGCGTTGTCAGTTCTTGTGTGGTCTCCGCCGTCCGGGTCGTCGCCTCGATTTTTGTTTCAGTGGCATGAGATTCCGGAGCAATCCTCGAAACCACGTGCGTCTCATGTCCGGGCGAGACGGAAACAGCAGGGATGACGACGATCGAGTCCTGAAAGAGCAGGAAACTGCAGGCCGCGGAGAAGATCAGTAAAATGACAACGACCGGATTCAGTTTCTTCATGAGGACCTCCACAGACTGTAGAAAACTTCCATCGACGGAAAGATTCGGCTATCCGCGTTTCCATCGTCTCGACAAGATTAAGGTGAGCAATCCCAGCACGAGCGCGCTGCCGAGCAGCACGGTCACCTCTGTTTTAAGACTTGAAACAGGTGACTGATACCAGAACACCTTCTGATAACCGTCCAGAGCCCATGCGTTGAACGTCCACTTCCCGAATTCCTTCATCCGATCGCTCATGGCGAAACGCGGAATCATGCTGCCACCGACGGCCGACATGCTGAGAATGATGACGACCGAAACAGCGTTCAACTGGGCTCGTGATTTGCACAACGTGGCAAGCAGCATGGCAAAGCTGGCGGTCGCCGCCGCGGTACTGAAAGTCATGACGCAAAAGCCCAGCACATGTTGGCCAAGCTGAATTTTAAAGACTGCTTCGGCCCACAGGAACATGACCGTGATTTGCAGACATCCCAGCAGCAGGATTCCCAGCCACTTGCCGCTCACGATGTGAAACAGTCCGGCCTGACTGACAAGAATACGATCGAGAGTTCCGGATTCGGCCTCTTCCAGCAACGCAGCGGCATTTCCGGTTGCGGAAAACAACAGAAACAAAACGGCTATGCCTGCGGCGTACATGGCGATGCGCGGATTCTCCTGCGTCGCCGCCTGAGGATTTTCGACGGTGATACTGAGGGCGTCATCGACATCTGACAAGGGCTGCTCAGCCAATACAGTCTCCAGACTCCGGGCTGAATTTGCTTCCTGTTGCATGGGCACAATGGTCCATCGTGACGGGACAACGGAAATTCGATGCACCGATGTGACGCCATCCGAATCGGTTCTGAGCCAATGATGATTTTCGTCATCCTTAAAAATGTCTGTCGGTTCCCGGAGGGCATCAAAGAATCGATCGCCGCGGTTCTGATCCCTTGCTCCTGACATCGACTGTTCTCCGCCAATGCCTCGACCTCGAAATCCATTGACCCGTTCTCCGTCACCTCCGGCCGTTCCAAGGCTCATCAATTGCCCGGCAGCCGCAGTTGCTTTTTTCTGAGCGAAAAAGCCACTGACGATTGATGTCACCATCGACACTGCCATTGGATTTTGTCCATCCGTGATCAGAGATACCTTGCATGCAGACTGGTTTTCGTCATCGGTCAAATGCGCAAGATCATTCGGAAAGTCGGCTGGCAGTTTAATGATCAAATCGTACCGTCCGGACTTTTGTGCTTCCGAGATTCGTGATGCCATCGTCGCGTCGTCGAGGATGTTGTCTTCTTCAGGCTTATCCTCTTGCATTGAATCCACGTCCTCTGAGATCGCGAGATTTCCTGCATGTAGTGTGGAACACTGCAGCGATGAATTCCGTTCCAGAAACCCTCGCAACTGAAACCCCAGCGCTGTGTCGCGACTGCTGATCCAGCCAACTCGAACCTTCTTGTCGCTGCCTGTCGCGATTCCATTACTGAAGATCGCCGCAAAGATGCTGAAAAAGATGACAGGCATCACAAACACCAGCAGCAACTCCAGTGGATTGTTGCGAAGACGGAGAAAGAGGATGCGAAGGATCGTCAGGATCATTCCCGCAGACTCCTTCCGGTCAGTTCCAGAAACACGTCCTGCAGACCATAACTTCGGACATCAATCTGACTGGGTTCGCAGTCCAGTTGCTTCAGGACCGACAACACCTGCGGCAGTTCCTTCATGGATCTGATTGCACAGGTTGCGCTGGTTTGCGACTCATCAAAAGTGAATGCGGCGAGTTGTTTTGTGTAAGGAAGATCAAAACGCAGGATCACGCGATGAGGCTGCCCGATTGTCTGCTGAACCAGGTCACTCAGCGTGCCACTGGCGACGATGGTTCCATGATCCATCACCACAATGCGGTCGCAGTGCGTTTCTACTTCCTCGAGCTGATGCGTGGTCAGCAGCACGGCTGCACCCTGAGCCGTCAGTTCTTCCATCATGGCATAGATGCGTTCACGACTTTGCGGATCGACGCCGACCGTTGGTTCATCCAGCAGCAGGATACCGGGTCGATGCAAAACACTGCAGGCGATGTTCAGCCGTCGCTGCATTCCCCCGGAAAGTGTCTTCGCCAGCGATTTCGTGCGATCCTTCAGCGCGGCCCATTCGAGCACCTCAGTGATACGAGTCTGAAGTTGTCGGCCTATGACTCCTTCCAGCCGGCCGAAGACTTCCAGATTTTGCTGGACCGTGAGATCCGGATACACCGCCAGATTCTGCGGGACCAGTCCAAGCCGGATCGGCCCCGAGCTTTCTGATTTGGTTGCAGGGTGTCGCGTGATCCTGCCGGAATCCGGTCGAAGCAACCCGCTGATACAGCGGATCATGGTTGTCTTGCCAGCTCCGTTAGGCCCGAAAAATCCGAGCAGCTCGCCGGGAAGCAGCTCCAGCGAAATCCCCTTCAACGCTTCCCTTCCGCGGTATTTTTTGCGGACATTTTCCAGCGTTAAAACAGGAGCCACGGTTGGCGCAGACAAGTCCGTCATGATGTTGCGATCTTATAACTTCGCTGCCGCCACTGCACGCCCTTGCCTCGAGATTTACGAGTGAGTGCTGACCATTGAATGATCAGGAACAAGACAATTGAAACAGGATTCAGCAAACAGGCCAGCCACGCTCGATCATATTTCAGACAGCAGAGCAACCTCGGCAGATAGCTCAACAGACAGCTGCCAGCCACCGGTGCGACGAACCCGGTGCTGATCATGCCGATTGACAAGGCCATTGCAGAAAGGACCGGGAATACGAAGGCCAGCAGCATGAGAATCGTCATGACGGGCAACAGGGGCATTCTGGCAAAACCTTCGGTTGCATTCTTCAGGAGCCCAGCCCACGTGTCTTCAAACGATGTGTACATGCGGCACGACGCGACATCGGATGCATCAAACAGGTCCGTTTTCAGTCCAGCGAGACGATACGATCGAGGCAACATGATGCCATCGTGCAGCGACTGTCGAATCGCTCCATGCCCGCCGCTGACCCGATACGCCTGTCTGGTGGTGAGAAAGAACTGCCCGCAGCCAGCGGCCGCTCCGGTCATGCGAGTCCATCGCATCAGGCCGAAAGGCAGAAAACACAGCAGGATCAGTTGAATCAGGGGAATCAGCAACTGTTCGCCCATCGTGACAACTCGCTGATGGGGAAACCCACTGAGCAGATCCGCACTGCATTGTCGCCGCAGAGTGACGGCCCGCAACAGCGCATCGCTCGACAGCGCGACGTCGGCGTCCAGAAACACCATTTCATCATGCTGCGCTTGCTGAGCCAGTTGAAAACAGGCCCACTGCTTGCCGCTCCAGCCTGACGGTATCGCCCCACCACGCAATAATCTGACGTTGGGATGATTCTGAGAATAGCTGCGGACAATCGTGTCGGTGCCATCGTGGCTTTCGTCGTCCAGGACACAGACATCGCAGACGACTCCGTAACTGCTCAGCACGGAATCCAGCAATGGTCCGATTCTGTCTGCTTCGTTGCGGGCTGGGATCAGGACGGAAATCTGCGTTTCGTTCGCAGAGCGTGCGACGACTTTCGCCTTCCGAAAGAACAGGAGATTCACCAGCGACATTGCCGACACGAAGGCGCTGGCGGCGAACGTTGTCCAGACAAGAATCGTGACGACCACTTCGATCATGTGAGGTCTGCCTTGACTGAACTTGCCGCAAACATTTGTACGCTCTCGTGTCGATCCTGAAAATTCCGGCCCTGAACCCACGCTGTCATACGCCGCCACGAATCGTAGAGCCCACCGATGCCCGCTCGTCCGGTCTGCAGCGTTGAAAAAGCGGCAGCGTCCCGAGCAACAGCGAGTTCCGCCAATGATGCCTGAGTTCTCGCCAGCGACTGCTCCAGCGTTTGGGTCCGGGCATCTCGATCCGCTGATAATCCGCTGATTGCGACCCGTGGACCAAACTGGACAAGCAGTTCCGGACATCGCTCATTCCAGAACGTATATTCGATCGCCATCGGCAGTACTGAGCCTTCAAAATTCTGATCCACCAAATGGCTCAGTCCGTTCATGAAGGGAGCCGACTGGCGAGCGTCGCAGAATTTGCCGGTGGGTGTCAGCCAAAGGATCGTCTCAGGCCGCTTCATCAATTCGCGGCAGGTTCGCAGAAACTCTTTTGCTCCGGTGACGGTGTCTCGTTCGACTGCGAAAAAGCCGAGGCGTTCGAGCACCGGATAGCGACTCAATGCTTCCGCATCCATCGGCGCTGCGAATCGCCGATCGGGGAATAACAGATCTGTCATCAACACACCGGTCATCGGATCCCACCAGCCGGGATGATTGAGGAAGAATACAAGGGAGCCAGGCGGCAGCGACTCGACTATATCACGTCCAGCCACGCGCACCGCGTTGAAGTTTCGCCGCACAAATCGCCGCACGTAACGACGAAAGCCCCAGTTCAATATTCTCGAAGCCAGACGGGACATGCGGAACGCGATTCTCATTGAAGGGTGCGAATGTGTAAGGTTGAGTTAAGCAGCAGCTCGGGATTTGGTGTCTCTCTCTGAATTCGATGCTGCGCCACGCAGATCCTGATCAACGGTATCTGCCGCGATCCAGCCGGACATCACCACCATCGGCATGCCAGGGCCAGGATGAGCCGAACCACCAGCGAGGTACAAGCCCTGCATTTCCGAGACGCGATTTGCGGGCTTGAACGCTCCCATGAATCGTCCATGGCTTGCCAGTCCGTAGATGGCTCCGTTCAGCACGTGATAACGACGATCGATATCTGCCGGAGTCAGTGAATGTTCGACTTCGATGCGATCTTCGATATCCTCCATGCCCGCAGTTGTCTTCAGCTTGTTAACAATCACATTGCGATAGGCAGGAAGCATAGACTTCCAGTCATGATGCTTTCGCAGATATGGCGTGTGAACCAGCACGTACAACGCTTCGCCGTTTCCAGGGGCGACTTTGTCCGCTGATAATGACGGAGCGCATACGTAACAGGTTGGATCGGCGGCCGGTTCGCCCTGCTGATAGATCTGCTGAAACTCGACATGCGGATCGCGACTGAACACAAAATTGTGGTGCAGAATATGGTCGTACTTCTTACGCAGGCCCAGGTACAGCACAACGCCTGAACAGGCTGCTTCAAACTTTCGCTTTGAGAGAAAGCGATCGGCGACCTTCTTTGGCAGGAGTTCCTGACAGGTGCGTACGCAGTCCGAGTTCGATACGACTGTTGCGGCCTGCAGTGCTTCGCCGTTGTCGAGTGTCACGCCGGTGACTCGGTTTGATTGCGAATCGATCGACCTGACCTGATGGCCGGTCACATATGTCACACCCAGTTCGCGGCCCAGTCGAACCAGAGCTTCCGGAACCGCACGGGTTCCACCCATCGGATACCAGATCCCTTCGTTCGTCTGCATATGCGCGATTCCGCACAACACGGCTGGCGATGCTTCCGGCGATGAACCGACGTATTGCGTGAAGTGATCGATCATTTGCGCGATTCGCTGATCCGGAATATGCGAACGCACCAATCCCGCCACCGTGCGACCAAAGCGAAGGCTCATGACATCACGCAGAACTTTCAGGGAGAACGATTCTTTGACGTTCATCGTGTCTGCGATTCCTCCCACACTTTTCCAGAAGAAAAAGCGATTTGACACGTCGTCAAGCTGCTTCGAGATCTTCATGAATGCTTCATAGCCGGTCCCCGTGCGATCTGAGCCCGTGAAGTCTCGCAGGCGATCTTTCATTTCCGGCATAGACTCCACAAGATCAAACTGACTGCCATCCTCAAAGAAGCACCGCCACTGGGGATCCAGACGGACCATGTCGAGATAATCTTCCAGTCTGCGACCAGCTTCCGTGAAGACTCTTCGCAGCACGGAAGGCACCGTCAGAATCGTCGGGCCCATGTCGAAGCGGTAGCCCTTGTCCTCGAGCAACGCGGCTTTGCCGCCCAGCCATTCGTTCTTCTCAACGACGGTGACTGCATATCCGCGCGCGGCCAAAGTGCAAGCGGTCGCCAGCCCTGCAAGTCCGCTGCCGACCACGATAACGTCTGATTGAGTCTTCATATTCCGTGCCTTTGTGAGCCTGTCTGATACACGACTGTGGTTCATGGTTGAATAGTTGGATCGTGATTCGCCGAGCAGAAATTCACGGCGTCCGTAGTTCACTGTTAAGACTGTCTTTACTGCCGATCGTCAGCGTCCGATTGCGTCGAAAACTCATCTGTGCCAGCGTCGCCCTGATCATGCGAGGTATACTCTTCAGCGAATGAAACGGGCTCCTGGCATGCTCCAGACGGATCAGTTGTTCCATCACGTCCGCGTCTGCGGGTGTCGGCGAATGCAGATGCGGCTTGAACCAGCGACGAGACGCAACAATGGCCTTCAGCTGAATCATCTCCAGCAGTCCCGCCTCACCCCGAGTCATTCCATGGCCGCTGAGACCGCGACCGCCAAAGGGAATCCGCGGATCCGCTGTCGGAACAATCATGTCATTGATCACCACGCAGCCCGCGTCAATACGCCGAGCGAACTGCTGACTGCGTTGAGGCGATCCAAAGACTGTGGCGCTTAATGTAAACGGGCACTTTGCGTATTCCTGCAGAGCCTGTGTCTCTGAGCCGACTCGGATAAACGACAGCACTGGAGCGAAAAGATCCGACTGAGCGACAGACATATCCGATGTGACACGATCCAGAATCGCCACACCGTGTAATTCCGGCTGACCATTCGCTGTGTCGATGAAACCCGTGAGCATTGCTGCGCCCGACGAAATGGCTTCCCGAATCTTCAGCGCTGCAAGTTTCGATGGTCGAGCATCACGAAACTCTGCCACAGGCCCTTCGGCAGCGTCCTGACGTTCCCGTCGCGCTAGTTTTGCCTGCAGGAGCCGCAGAATCTCGTCTGCCTGATGATCGCTGGCAAAAACTCGACGCGGTGCCATGCAGGTGCGACTGCCATTCAGCGTCAGTCCAAACAGAAGGCAATTGCTCACAAGTTCGGAATCCGCATCTTCCAGCACAAATACGGCATCGCAGCCGGAAAGTTCCATCACCGAAGGAGTTGTCGCATCGGCAAGGACTCGACTCACTGCCTCACCGGTCGCCGCAGATCCTGTGAGCACTACTTTGTCAACCTGCTGCTGCATGACGGCTGTTGCGGCATCCGGCGATTCCGGAAGCAACTGAATCACGCTCGACGGAAGCCCTGCCCTGGCCGCCAATTGCAGCAAAGCTTCCAAAGTGCCTGAGCAATTTGCAGCCGGCTTGATCAACACACTATTGCCCGCCGTAATCGCCTGCAGCGCCTGAATGCCGGGCAGCAGCAATGGATAGTTCGACGGTCCAATGATCAGCACCACGCCGAATGGCTCTGGTCGCAACACAACGGACGTACCCCACAGCCACATCGGCCGCCCACGGTTGCCGACCTGTTTCTCACGAAGAATGCGAGTGGCCTCGGATTCCAGAAATCGACAGGCATCCAGCAGCGGCAGAATCTCTGCCGCCAGTGTTTCCGCCACGTTGTCACGATCGACCGTTGAAGCCAGCCACCGAGGATCAGCCGCGATCATCTGTCGCAGTGATTTGAGAATCTTCAGCCGCTGCCTCAAAGGATGGCTCGACCATTCAACCTGCGCCCGTCGAGCCGCATGCAACTGCGAACTGACTGCTTCCGTCAGCGCACATGGAGGAACGACGACGTGCGCCGATGCGGGATGCTCAATCGAATCAGCGGTGTGCAGCCGCAGTCGGACAGCCCTCGAGATCTCGACCGATTCCAATCTGGCAGGCTCTATCATGCGGCCCTCCGCTGCGGCAGGGGCACCATTGGGATTGTGGCCGGCGTCGCGGAGAACTCCGGAAACGGCAGACTCAACGCATCGCACATCATGCGGGCCGAAATTCGAGCGGACTCATAAATTACCGGCAAACCACTGCCTGGATGAGTCCCGCCGCCTACCAGATAAACATGCTGCAGATCATCGAACCGATTTTTGGGTCGAGCATGCAGCATCTGGCCCAGGTTATGCGCCAGATTGAAGGTCGCACCCCGGAAAACCTGATAACTGTTCTGCCAGTCGTCCGGAGTCACAATTTTTTCGAATCGAATGCGGTCTTCAACATCGTGCAGTCCGAGCTTAGCCATCTGCCGCAGCACACGACTGCGAAAATTCTGAGTCTGCGATTTCCAGTCAATGTTCGGACTTCTGTTGGCTACCGGAGCAAGCACGTACAAAGTACTCATTCCGTGCGGTGCTAAAGTACTGTCAGTGACGCAGGCGTTCTGAACATAGAACGAAGGATCTTCCGAAAGCACCTTGAGGCGGTCGATTTCGTCGAGATTTTTTTCGTAGTCTTTTGCGATGTAAATTGTGTGATGCGGCAAGTGGTCGTATCGACCTTCAATCCCAAGGTAAAGCATGAAGGTAGAACACGAGTATTTGCTTCGATCAAGTTTATTGTTATTCCATCGTTTTCGCAGATTGTCCGGCACCAGCGTTTTCATCGCCTGCGCAAAGTCGGCGTTGATCACCAGCGAATCGAAACTGCTGTCGCCACTGCGTGACTTCAGGCCAACCGCTTTGCGTCCATCGAAGTGCAGTTGTTCCACAGATTCATTCAGGCGAATATCGACGCCCATTTCACGAGCAATCTCGGCCATTTTGTCACTGACCGCCGCACATCCGCCGGTCGGATGAAAGACACCGTACTCGTATTCCAGAAAAGCGAGGATCGTGAACAGACTGGGACATTGAAACGGTGACATCCCAAGGTATTTTGACTGAAACGAAAACGCCGTCACCAGTCTGGGATCTGAGAAATGCCTGCCGAGATCATCGGCAACAGATCGCCAGGGCCGAACCCACGGCGCGGCCTTCAGCACAGACGGTCGCAACAAATCGAGCATGCTGTTGAACGGCGATTCCAGAATCGGCCGGAAGCGTGCCAGCTTGGTTCGATTCTCCTTCATGAAGCGTTCGAACGAGTCCGCGTCCTGCGGAGCAATGCGTGCGATCTCGGCATGCATTCGCTTCAGATCGGGAGTCGCATCAATGCGTCCTCCAGCCCCGAATTCCAGGCGATACATGGGATCGAGCCGTGTCATCGGCACATCGCGCCAGAGGTCGCGACCGACCGACTGAAAGATTTCTTCCAGGACTCGCGGATAGAGAAAGAACGTTGGCCCCGTGTCAAATCGAAAGCCGTCCGCTTCTATCGCCGCGCAACGTCCGCCAACTCGATCGGCCCGTTCAAACAGAGTTACCTCTGCGCCAGCCTGAGCCATCAATATTGCGTTCGCCAGCCCGCCCGGCCCCGCGCCGACGATGCTGACTCTTTTCCGCTTGCCTGACATCCTTGTCATAGCGCTTCCTGTTTTTCTACGTGCTTAACTGAGTCCGACGAATTATGCCGGTTTTCGCAAACCCCGACAATGGCTATTTCTGGCTCTCTTTAACGCACGACGCCATTGTCAAGAGTGCTGCCATCCTGCGTCAGGCAATGTGCAGTCATCCATCTCCCCGCAGAGTGTTCTGTCAATGCTGGTTTGAAGAATCGGGTGGCCGGGGCTGGACTCAGCGGAGCGAAGGAAGCCCCGGGGTTTCGAGCTGCGCTCTCCAACCCCGGCCACCCATCAATCCATGAATGACAGAGAATTAGTGCCCAGATAAAGGAATTTTCGCTCCGCTCAAATTGGCAGAATGCCTCGTTCACTGCCGCATCGTGGCTATCAGACAAGAACTTCCGCAGATGGAAAACACGCAGTTTTCAGCAACAGCATCACTTCCTCACGAGTCAGCTTGTCTGTCCCGTTGCAGGCCCGCAGACGATTCAGCGTGCCTTCGGCGAGCATCCACAGAAATCGACAAAAAGCAACGATATCGTCAGGGAAATCGTGCTCCTTCAGGAGACAGATGTACTGCTGTGCGAGGTCGGCTGCGCGAAACGCAAGTCCGATGACGACGTCCCTCGAAATGCCTGCAGGTATGAAAACTCGGCCATCAACAACGTCACGGTCCGCATCTTTTAGAATGTTTGTCAGCTGCAGGCATTCGCCGAATCCGACGGACAAAGATCTCAGATTCCCTGCGATCTCGTCAGAGACGGCATGTTCCGAGACGAAGAGATCGGTCAGCATTTCGCCGACAATCCCTGCGACAACGTAACAATACGACTGAAGGTCGCTCAATGTTTCGATTTTAATCTGAACGCATGATAACTGAGACGCATCCATGAATCGCGTCATGCCGTCGATCGTGCCGGAAAGCGAAGTGCGAATCACCGCTGATGCCGGAAGAGCGATCGAGTTCAACATTGAAAGGAGCCGAGGCAGCTCGCTCAATAGCTTGTGGGTAGCTAAATCCGCAGGCCAAAGTTTCCGAATTTCCGCAAAATCATTTACGCGAGATAACTCGATTTGATCACAGGCGACCTCGCCTTCTGCAAGAATTTCACGAAGCCCCAGAAGAAGTCTGACTTTGGTAGGCACATCTGCCTCTGCCGCATCTTCAATGCTGTCAGCCACTCGGAACAGCAAATACGACAATCCGATCTGTCGCCGACGTTCACCCTTCAGCAAAGGAATGGCGAGAGCAAAGGTCCGGCTTGTTCCCTGCAGCAACTCATCCACGAGGACATCATCCTCGATACGTCGGTCAAACACACGAAACGGCTGCTCCACAATTGCTACTCCATGCTGTGAACGAAATCCGACGAACACACGTTCTTTGCCCTGTTCTATCCGGAACCCTTTCTTTAATCTACTTGGGAATAACCGGATAGGTGCCAATAATTCTGCAGCTGCTCCGCAAAAGTCTTTCTAAGTGAACTCAGATGGCCCATTCTTCCTGCCTTCTAAAAACTGTGCAACTTAATCACGATCGCCGATTCGTGAGATCTCAGGAATACAAATGAAGGTTCTGCTGGCAAATCCTCGGGGTTTCTGTGCCGGGGTCAATATGGCGATCCGATGCCTTGAAGAAGTGATTCGTCGCGTTGGGACCAAGGTCTATGTCTATCACGAAATCGTCCACAATCGAAATGTCGTCAATCGCTTTTCAGATCAGGGCGTGACGTTTGTTGAAAGCGTCGAACAGATACCCATTGGCAGTATCCTGGTCTTCAGTGCTCACGGCGTATCTCCCGAGATTCGTCGGGTCGCAAGAGATCGGAAACTGCAGACCATTGACGCAACATGCCCCCTGGTCACGAAGGTTCATCTGGAAACCATCCGTTTCGCAAATCAGGGATACAGCATCATTCTGATTGGTCACGAAGGTCACGACGAGGTGATCGGGACCATGGGTGAAGCTCCGGAGAGCATCACTCTTGTGGGGACGCTTGACGATGTGGCAGAGCTCAAATTCACTTCGTCTGACAAGATCGCCTGTCTCACGCAGACAACGCTCAGCGTTGCAGAAACTGCTGTAATCGTGCAGGCACTGCGACAGCGATATCCGCAGATCGAGTTACCCGGAAAGGAAGACATCTGCTACGCGACAACCAACCGTCAGGAAGCCGTGAGGCTCCTGATTGAGTCGTCCGATGTGCTGATCGTGCTTGGCAGCCAGAATAGTTCGAACAGTCGCCGACTGATGGAGACAGGTGCCGCGAAAGGCGTACCGAGTTATCTGGTTGATGACTCCAGCGAACTCCAACTGGATTGGTTTCATGACGCACAGACTGTCGTGGTGACCGCCGGAGCCAGTGCACCCGAAGTGGTCGTGCAGGAATGCGTCGATTTTCTCAGGCATCATTTCAGCGCCACAGTTTCTGAAGAAATGCTCAAGCACGAGAACGTCGAATTCCCGTTGCCACGTGAGTTACAGATGCTCATCGCAGAGTAACGATGTGATGGCGTTGTGAATTGCCAGCCAGTTCCTGCGGCGGCGTCAGGTCCAGAATTGGATTCCTGCCGGATCGCATGACGGTGGCCTGGTAAGCACCAGCACATAAGTTTTAGTGTTTAACCGTTAGCCGACAGGCGTACGCAAGTGCGGAAAACGTACGCCTGTCGGCCAACGGTTAAACGAGGTTATACCAATTTAGTTATGCACAGGTGCTTACGTCGCAGGCAAGTAGCCGCTGCTCCAGTTTTTGAGCCACTGATCGGGCCTCCGCGAGGAGGCTCGCCTTTGGCGAGAGAAGTTCATACGTAGGATGGACATTTATGTCCGTCGGTTGGCCCAAAAAAACCTTCGAAGCAAACTTTACTTCCGTTCAGACTTTTTTGCTCCGGAGGAACGCTTTCCGGCGAGGACTCGGACATGAATGTCCAGGCTACATAAATCGCTCCTTTGCGATGACAAGTGTTTCCCGGACGGTCCTTCAATCCAGATAAATAAACTCATTCAGATTCAGCGCGACCAGGCAGAAATATTTCCGAGCCTGTTCGGCAGTCATCTTCTGTTCGCTCTGCAGTGTGTTGATCAGTTGCAGTCCACGAGCGACCTCTGCATCGGTTGGCGGCCGTTGTGTGACGCGCTGCAATGCCATGCGGATCTGGGCATCGAGCTTGTCAGGGTGTGCTTCCTCGAGCATGTCTGCAAATACAGCTGCCTCTGTCAGGATAAACTCACTGTTGAGCAGCCCCAACGCCTGTGTGGGTTGCGTCGTCGCAAAGCGAACGGGGCAGGTCTGGTCGGTATCCGCCATATCGAAGCTCTCCAGAATCGGATCGAGCAGCGATCTTTTGATATGAATATAGACGCTGCGACGGGCTTCATCGTCAGGAGACGAATCGCCCCAGCCAGAGCCGGGTTGAGACTGTCCGGCTTTGACTTCTGCCGGGATCTTCGTATAGATCGAAGGGCCGTACATGCGGTCTGCATTCAGAGTTCCGTCGGCCCAGAGAATGGAATCCCGAACTTCTTCTGCCGAAAGTCGTCGCATATCGAATCGCCAGAAATGGTCGTTTGTCGCGTCCTTCGCCAAAGCGTCCTCGCGACCGGTGGAACTCATCTGATACGTCGCTGAATTCATGATCAGGCGGTGCATGGATTTGATGGACCACGCATCCTCGACGAACTTAGCCGCCAGCCAGTCGAGAAGCTCCGGGTGTGTCGGCTTGCTGCCCTGAAATCCAAAATCGCTCGACGTACGTACAATTCCCCGACCGAAGTGATATTGCCACATCCGATTCACCATCACGCGGGACGTCAGCGGATTGGCAGAACTTGTCATCCATCTGGCCAAAGCGGTACGGCGACCGCTGGAAGCTGCTCCTTCGGCCAATGGAAGAATCTCAGGTTCCGGCGGAGACAGCACTGACGGAAACGAAGGCTGAACTTCGTCGCCTGGCGACTGCGGATTTCCGCGCATCAGCAGATACGTGGGTTTCATTCCGGCGACATCTTCTTTGACGCACAACGCCTGAGCCATGCCGGTCGGTCGATTTTCCCTCAACTTGTCACGACGATTCGTGAGACCTCGATAGCGATTGACTTCTTTGTCCGTCAACAGTCCGCCCTCGCGTTTTTCAATCAGCCGCACGCGGTTTTCTTCGTATGCAAATTCATCGTTATCGACGCCTGAAAAATCTGCCTTTGCTTTCTCTTCAATCCTGGCCAGATCACGTTCGACGTTTTTCAGTTCGCGTTCATACTGCGCAACCGCAGCCTCGTGCAGCGAGCTTTCTTCCGGCTGCGGGATTTCAGTGACGGAAGCTTCCAGCACCGATTCATGAGATCGGTTTCCGTAGCGTTTCACGCCGCGAAAAAATGCGATCATGCTGTAGTAGTCGGTCTGTGGAATCGGGTCAATCTTGTGATCGTGGCAGCGCGCACAATTGATCGACAAACCAAGCATGGTCTGACCTGTTGTTGTCACGATGTCATCCAGATCATCATAGTAGGCCAGTTCCGGATCGGCAGGTTCGTCGTCCCAGCGCCCAAGGCGGTAGTAGCCCGTCGCAACGATTGAATCCGGAGTCCTGTGAAGCAGTTCGTCGCCAGCCAGTTGTTCAGTCAGAAACTGATTGTACGGCTTGTCGCTGTTGAATGACTGAATCACATAGTCGCGATAGCGCCAGACAAATGGCTTGGCTCCGTCGCGTTCGTAGCTGTTGGTTTCTGCGTAGCGAACCAGGTCAAGCCAGTGACGACCCCATTGTTCTCCGTAATGTGGCGATTCCAACAGTTGATCAATCAAAGTAGCCCATGCCTGAGGTGAGGGATCGGCGGCGAAGGCTTCTACGGCTTCCGGTTCCGGAGGCAGGCCAGTCAGATCGTAAAATGCGCGGCGTACCAGTTCACGAGGCCCGGCCGGGGCATTCGGGGTCAGTCCGTGATCCTGCAATTGCTTCTGGATGAAGCGGTCGAGATCGCTCTTCGCCCAGTCGCCTGCAACTTCGGGAGCCTGATGCTTCTTTACTGGTTGAAACGACCAGTGCTTTTTGGTTTCGTCATTCACACGAGGCGGTTCGCGCTTGGCTTCAAAGTGCAGTACTTGCAGATCCTTTGGCCACGCGAGACCGTTTTTCACCCAGTTCGAGAGGGACTCAATCTGCTTTGGCGACATTTGCCCGGTCGGCGGCATCTCGTACCCGTCGTAATTGATTGCCTTAATGAGGAGACTTTCTGCAGGATTGGCAAGATCAACAGCGGCTCCGGATTCGCCACCGGTGAGGATTGCAGACCGTCGGGTCAGATCGAGACCCCCCTTGGGCTCCACACCGGAATGACATTTCAGGCAATTGGCTTCCAGAAGACCTGCGACTTCCGCTTCAAACGCCGCGACGTGTTCCGCCGGGAAGTCGGGAAACTCATCCGCGACCGCGCAACTGGCGAGCAATCGAAGTATCAGAAGTGCTGGAACGCACCGAAAGGGCATGTCGGAATCTCGATTTGTAAAAAAGGGGTCAGGAACCAATAGCCAAATGGCCCAGAGGGTGCTCCGCACTATTGGTTCCTGACCCCTTTTTTAACGTTGGGGCGGGAAGGACGTCGTTCGGACAACAAGGGAAAGCACCGATTGGGAATTCATAGGCTACCCAGCACGTCCCAGAGTGTCAACGAGCCATCTGCTGTACCGATCTCCGGAGGTTTCGGACATTGGCTCCTGCGATTCTTGAACGATGCGAGAATCCTGGTAACCTGCTCCAAATTTTGCGCGTTTTGACGCCATCGACCGTTCACCATTTGTTTTGCTGTCTTTCGGAATTTTCCGAAACCGTCTGCGAAAGCGGTGCGCGCAGGCCGTGCAAATCCTCAGTTTTCTTGCGGATACCGATAGGAATCGTGATCTCGCTATTGGAAGGACCAGTGCAAAGTGCCACGTCGTAACGACATTAAGAAGATTCTGATCATTGGTTCCGGCCCGATTGTGATCGGCCAGGCGTGTGAATTCGACTATTCGGGAACTCAGGCCTGCAAAGCCCTGCGGGAAGAGGGCTACGAAGTCGTGCTGGTGAATTCCAACCCCGCGACTATTATGACCGACCCGAGCACTGCCGATCGGACGTATATCGAACCGATCACCTGGCAGTACGTCGAAGAGATCATCAAGCAGGAGCGCCCTGACGCGCTGCTTCCGACGCTCGGTGGTCAGACGGGCCTCAACACGGCGATGGAACTCGTCAAACACGGCGTACTCGCGAAGTACGGTGTCGAAATGATTGGTGCCAAAGAAGAAGTGATCAAGCGGGCCGAAGAACGTGACACGTTCAAGAAGATTATGCTCGAAATCGGACTTGACGTGCCCCGCAGCTTCACGGTTCACAATATCGACGAAGCGCGCGAAGCTGTCAAAGACATCGGGCTGCCGATCATCATTCGAGCCAGTTTCACACTGGGCGGCACCGGCGGCGGGATTGCCTACAACCTCGAAGAGTTCGAAGACATGGTCCGTCGCGGGATCGCACTTTCGCCCATCCATGAAGTGCTGCTCGAAGAATCCATTCTTGGCTGGAAAGAGTACGAGATGGAAGTAATGCGCGATTATGCTGACAACGTCGTCATCATCTGCGCAATCGAAAACTTTGATCCAATGGGCGTCCACACTGGCGACTCGATCACGGTCGCTCCGGCTCAGACGCTGTCTGACAAAGAGTATCAGCGGATGCGCGACGCCACGATTAAAATTATGCGTGCCATCGGAGTCGAAACCGGCGGCTCGAATGTGCAGTTCGCCATCCAGCCGGACACTGGTCGCATGACCGTGATCGAAATGAATCCGCGCGTCAGTCGTTCATCGGCGCTGGCGTCGAAGGCGACTGGTTTCCCGATCGCCAAGATTGCCGCCAAGTTGGCCGTGGGTTATCGACTGGATGAAATCCCGAACGACATTACCCGTGAAACGCTGGCCTGTTTCGAACCGACGATCGACTACGTCGTCACCAAAATACCTCGCTGGACGTTTGAAAAGTTTCCGGAAGCGGATCCTACATTGACGGTGCAGATGAAGTCTGTCGGCGAAACGATGGCCATCGGTCGCACGTTTCGTGAATCATTGCAAAAAGCTCTGCGCGGCCTCGAAATAGGCCATTTTGGACTCGGTGGCGGCAAGAAGGATCTGTGGGGAACCGACAAGCAGCCGACGAAAGATGAGATCCAGAGCAAGCTCGCGATTCCGAACGCGGATCGCATCTTCTATCTGCGGTACGCATTAAAGTTCGGGATGTCGGTTGAGCATATTCATGAGACATGCGACATCGATCCCTGGTTCCTTCGTAATCTTGAGCAACTCGTCAGACTGGAAGATGAGATCCACCTGATCAGTCGGCTGGACGATGCGTCGCCGGACCTCATCCGTCGCGCCAAACAGGACGGATTCTCGGATGCGCAACTGGCGTTCTGGTGGGACTGTTCTGAGATGGAAGTCCGTCAGCGTCGTAAAGAGCTGAACATCGTTGCCACGTTTAAGCAGGTTGACACGTGCGCGGCTGAGTTCGAGGCTCATACGCCGTATTATTATTCCACATATGAAATGGAAGATGAAACGCCGGCAAAAGAGCCGGGCAAAAAACGCATTATGATTCTGGGCGGCGGACCGAATCGGATCGGCCAGGGAATCGAATTCGACTACTGTTGCTGCCATGCTGCGTTCGCGTTGCGGGAACTGGGTATCGAAAGCATTATGGTCAATTCGAACCCCGAAACCGTTTCGACCGACTATGACACATCCGATTACCTGTTCTTCGAGCCGCTGACGATCGAGGATGTACTGAATATCTGTGACCGGATGCAGCCGGACGGCGTGATTGTGCAGTTCGGCGGCCAGACGCCGTTGAATCTTGCGCGAGGCCTGGAAGCTGCGGGCGTCACGATCATAGGCACGAGTCCGGACATGATCGATGCGGCAGAAGACCGCGGTCGTTTTCAGAAGATCCTGGAGAAGCTTGGCCTGCATCAACCGCCGAACGGCATCGCCACGAATATCGAAGGCGCGCGGGCAGCAGCAAATCGTATCGGTTATCCGGTGCTGGTTCGCCCAAGTTACGTGCTGGGCGGTCGAGCGATGGAGATCTGCTACGACCAGAAGAGTCTGGAACGCTACATGACAGAAGCCGTTGATGTGTCGCCGGACAAGCCTGTCCTGATCGATAAATTTCTGGAAGACGCGATCGAAGTGGATGTCGATGCGATCTCGGATGGCGAAACAACCGTCATCGGCGGAGTGATGGAACATATCGAAGAAGCAGGCGTGCATTCCGGCGACTCTGCATGTGCGTTACCGCCATATTCGTTGCCCGCCAGCGTCGTCGATGAGATTCGCGTTGCGACGCGCGCCCTTGCGACCGCGTTGCAGGTGCGCGGACTGATGAATATCCAGTTCGCGGTGAAGGTCGATGGTGACAGTCCGCACGGCACGGTCTATGTGCTGGAAGTCAATCCTCGCGCCAGTCGTACGTCGCCATTCGTGTCAAAGGCGATCGGTCATTCATTAGCGAAGATTGCGGCCAAGGTGATGGTCGGGGTTTCCCTGAAGACACAGGGCTTCACCGAGGAAATTGTGCCGAAGTACACGTCGGTCAAAGAAAGCGTGTTTCCTTTTAATCGCTTTATGGGAGTCGATATTGTGCTCGGCCCGGAAATGCGATCGACCGGCGAAGTCATGGGGATCGACGCCGACTTCGCGCTGGCGTTCGCCAAGGCACAGCTTGCGGCTGGTTCGCGTCTGCCGATGACCGGTAAGATTTTCATCAGCATGTCGGCCAATCATAAGCAGCGGATGATCGAGCCTGCACGCCATCTGCGGAAGCTCGGCTATCAGCTGGTCTGTACCAGCGGCACCGCTCGAGTTTTTCAGGAGGCCGGCATTGATGTGGACGTCGTGCGAAAAGTTCAGGAAGGTCGTCCGAATCTGCTCGACCTGATGGCCAACGGCGAGATTCAGCTGATCTTCAACACCCCCAGCGGCAAGGGTGCTCGCACCGACGAGGGCCGAATTCGAGCCGCATCCGTCAGCTACGGCGTTCCCTGCGTGACTACGATGCCAGGCTGTTCGGCCGTAGTCAATGCTTTGGCAGCGCTTCGCGAACATCCAGATCCAGTTGTCAAAGCGATTCAGGATTGGGTGGGCTCAAACAAATAGGGGGCATTCATTGAGCAACTGTTATTCAAGGGTGCGACTTGTGTAGCCTGGACATTCATGTTCGAGTCCCCACCAAAGAGTTCCCCGCCGGCGAAAGATTTTTGGGGTGCAGCAGGCTTTAAAAAATCAACGGCCCGCTGCAAGGCTAAGCTCACGAATCCACACTTACGACAGCTTCGACAGGCTTTTTTAGAAGGAAAGGCATTCGATGCAGAAAAATGACTTGCTGTCTTTTTGCCGCACATTTTCTGCCGACGATTAAGTCCAATGTACAATTCATCTTAGCCTGGAAGCGGGGCATTGTAAAAAATGGGTCAGGAACCAATCGTGCGGAGCACCCTCTGGGCCATTTGGCTATTGGTTCCTGGTAGCTTATTTCGGATTAAGATCAGTTTCGGGTTGCGAGCGACGGTCGAAGTGGGTCTGATTTCGGTCTGCAGCCGGAATCAGGCGGAATCAGGCGGCCGTACAGATCGATTCTTCCGTTGGTGCTTTGGCACCTCGGGTCAGCGTGATCGGATGGCTATTGTTTTTTAAACCCGAACCGTCGCTTGAGCGGTCGATTCAACTGACCAACTCGTATTCACATCGAAGCGATGCTGGAAAAAGAAGCCGAAACAAATCGACTATCCCTCACAAAGTTGCGTCTCCGCAGAGCTTCCGTCTGTTTTATAGAACACCGCAATCCTGACAACTGCATCACTCCAAAACCAGATAATCACTTAAAAAGACATTCAGATTGAACACCGGCGCCATGCCTCAAAAAATCTCGGGGGGTTTGGGGGGCTGGCCCCCAACTACTCTGGCAGGACATCCGCCACTGTTCAATCACGCCTTCCACAAAAAAAAGAATTCAAAATTGCACTATTTTAAATCTGTTGCTTGATCCAGTTTAAGGCCGTCGCTGACCCCTTTTTTCTGCCCGAAGCAGACATGGCACCATGGAACCTGGCAATTTTGGAGAACAACACTGATGTCAGCCGATGAGCGAACAGGATGGGAATGCCGATTCTGCTTCGAAAAGCTGAAGTCTCAGCCGCTGATCGGTTGGCGGCGTCTGCTGTGGATTGTTCCCGTACGTACGTTTCGATGCCAGCACTGCTTTAACACGTTTCTAAAACCAGCCGCCTTTATCGCTGCGATTCCGTTCGTTGGCAGATTGTTCTGTGAAAAACGCGGAGTGTCAGCAAGCGTTTCGGAATTGCTGTCCAACCCGACCGTTCGTGGAAGAAAGAGTCGTCGCAACTACGTGAACGCGGGTTGGTTTGTGCGATTTGCACGCTGGACGGGCCGCGTGGATTCGAATGCGGGTGAGACCTTCGGCAGATTTTTCCGCATTTTCCTGTGGCCGTTCCACTGGCTCTCAAAGAAGTTCCTGGGGAACTCCAGGAAGTCGCAGCGATCCGATCATTCCAGATCACGAAAACGATCCCGCTCAAGCGGTAGCGACGACGCAAAGTGAATCGCCTGTTTGTAACGGCATCGCGTATATTGTTCCGGGTAGAAGAAGAACACACTGCGAGACCGCTGCCATATTGACCGGAAAGGCGTTTTCGGATGCCCGGACGAATGGAACTCACCGAAGACACCGACTTGTCTCGGCGGCTGCTGGAAAATGATCAGGGCTGCCTTGATGACATCCTGTGCTCATTCGGTGCCGGAATTCTCGGACTGCTGTGAAGGCGTTTTCGGGATGTGTTGAGGGAAGAGGATCTGGAAGATGTCCTTTCGATGGGGCTCTTTCGCTTGTGGAACAGTCGTGATCGCTATCAGGTAAACCGCGCATCACTGCGAGTCTGGTGGTATCACATCTGTGAGAACGCCGCGCGGGACGTGTTGCGGATGGGCTGGCAAAAGGCGCGCGCACGGGAAGTGAATTCCGGTGACTCGTTTGCTGGAATTTCAGAGCGACGGTCGCCATCGGTCTTTGATTCAGAATGCGTTGCGATCACGATCTTACCTTCGACTGCCGTCCATCATGATTTGAAGGAAGTGCTGAGCGAACTTCCGGGGGTGCAGCGTGCCATTCTGCTCGCAGATGCTGCCGCGCGAGACGATGTGGCCTGCAGTCAGCGACTTGGCGACGACCTTGGTTTGCCGGCATCGACCGTGCGCGTTTACCGCAAGCGAGCGATGGACCGCGTAAGACGCGAATTGATTGCGCGAGGACACGGGCTGGAAGACACGAAGCACCTCTGATCACTCGATTCCTGCCGCCGCTTCGGAATTTAAAATTTCAGATTTGAAATTGAGATTCAAGATCTCGACTTAGAGGCTATGTATGAACGACGAACCACAAATCCCCGCTGATGCAGCGTTGCATCGCCTGTTGACCACAGCAATGGGGCCGAACCCATTGAACGACGAAGAAATCGAGTCACTGCTGAATTCGGCTGAGCCGCCGATGCCACTCGGCGTTGAACAAACACAACGAATCGTCGGCAAAGTGCATCGTCTGCTCAGTGCTGCGCCGAAGGCCGCCGTAAACAATGTCGGTCTGATGCTTCCGAACAATCAGCGTCCTCAACTAGTTTCGGCGACAACGATCGAACCTGCACGACCGATCAGAATCCCTGCGATTGCGGCACTGGTGGCGTCGATGCTGGCGCTGGTGTCGGTCATTGTGCTGACTCCTGAAGCGCCGTCCAGGAGTCAAATTTCGCAGCTCGACCAGCAATCAAAGACAGCGGCGTTGGTTCTTCAGCGAGATTTGAAGACTGGATTCTCCGGAAGAATGGCTCCCCGTTACTGGATGACGGCAAAGCCGTTACCGGATGCAGTGCCCACCGCAAAGGTCGCCGTCGGTGATGAAATCGCAACAGGTGATCAGGAACGTCGTCGAGTCACTTTGCCAGACGGTTCTGTGCTCTATGTGAACAGCGGATCGCAGGTGAAGATTGCCACAGAACGGCGGGTTGAGGTGACAAAAGGCAAAGTCTTTGTCGAGGTGGTGCCTGCGTTTGGTAATGTGCCCCATCACTCCTTGGCAGGAAGTCTCGCTGCGGAGCATCGAGGCACGTTGCCGTTTGAAGTCGTCACGCCGAATCGCACCGTCACCGCTCTGGGAACGAAATTTTCCGTATCGGTTGATGATTCCGAAACAGACGTGATGGTGACGCAGGGGAAAGTGAGAGTCTCGGGCGTTGACGCAGTCGTGTCGGCCGGACAACAGATCAGAGCCGCCGGTGAGTACACATTTGCCTCGGCATCGCCGATATCGGCGCAACTGGAGTGGACTCGGGACCTGTTGGCTGCGGCGACAGGGCCGCTGGTTCCAAAGAGCGAATACTCCGGCGGGGCCCTGGTGACGGTCGATCCGAACGGGCAAAGTGCCAGGCTGAGTCTGCGGAATTATCACATCGACGTGCATATCGAAGACGGATTTGCTCGTACGACGATCGATCAGACGTACTTCAATCATACGCACACACGGCTGGAAGGCACGTTTCATTTTCCTCTTCCGACAGATGCTTCATTGTCACGGCTCGCGATGTATGTGAACGGCAAACTGATGGAAGGCGGCATGGCGGAACGCGATCATGCCCGCAACACGTTTGAAGAGATCAAGCGCAAGATGCTGGACCCGGCTCTGTTGGAATGGGTCGATGGCAGCACCTTCAAGATGCGCGTGTTTCCGCTGGAACCGCGTCAGGAAAAACGCATTGTGCTGAGCTATTCGCAACGGCTGAATTCTGCCGGAGGTCAGCTTCAGTATCGCTTTCCTGCGGGTCATACAATGGATGCCGTGCGCGACTGGTCGGCTCATGTGCGGATCAAGGACGGAGCCGGATCTGAATGGCATTCGCAGTCTCATACGATGACTGCGTCGGAAGATACGGGCGATCTGGTGCTTGATGCCAGGTTGAAGAATGCGTTGATGGATCGTGATCTGGTGTTGCGAATCACCGAGAACACCAATTTGAAATCTCAAATCGCGAATTTCAAATCTGACGCTCAGCAGTACCTCATGCTGCGCCTGAAGCCGGATCTTCCCGGCGAAGTGCAGCGTCAGCCGCATCACTGGGTCTTCCTCTTTGAACATGCCGGCGACCGCAGTCCGCTGCTGGCCAGAGCACAGATTGAGATCATGCGCACGCTGCTGGATAACGCGGAACATTCGGATACATTTTCGATCGTCGGTGCATCGACACGGGCTGAGCTGTATCCGGCGGAACGCCAACTCTGTACGGCCGAGAATATTGCCGCTGCAGTGAAACATCTGGAGAACATCCACCTCGTGGGAGCTTTGGATCTGGCCGCAGCGTTCAGAAAATGTGCTGAACAGGTTGCACTGCCGCATTTGCTGGACAACGGATTGGTGCCTCGAACGAGAATTCTCGTTCACCTCGGCTCCGGCCTGCCTGCGCTCGGTGAACGCGATGCTTCAAAGCTCGCCGCAATGATTCCCGCCGAAGCGCAATACGTCGGCATCGGAGTCGGTCGTCGCTGGAACCAGGCGATGATGAAACAAGCCGCTTCCCGCACGGGCGGCTTGAGTACTCAAATCAACCCCGACGAAGAGATCGCATGGCGAGCATTTGATGTCTTTTCAAAGCTGCATTCACCGAGGCTGGTCAATGTGGCGGTGGCGAGTAGAGATTTCAATTCTCAAATCCCGAATTTGAAATCGGAAGGTCAGGACGGGCTTGGAAGCCCATCCTACGATGGGCCACAGTTCCTGCTTTTCTCCGACACCATTGCTCAGGGCGAAGAATTCGCTGCCATCTGTCGAGTGCCCGAAGGACAACCGTTGCCAGCGTCCGTGACTGTCACCGCGACCCTGAACGGCCAACCGTGGACCCAAACGATTCGGGTCGCGAACGTCAAAAACCTGGCCAGGTATCTGCCTCGTCACTGGGCGAAGCTGGAGATCGATCGCTTACTCGCGGAAAACGCCGAACAGCATCGAGACGCCATTGTGGCGCTCAGTAAATCCATGTACGTGATGAGCCCCTTCACGTCACTGCTGGTACTCGAAAACGAAGAAATGTACACGCAGTTCAATATCGACCGAGGCCGCAAAGACCACTGGGCAATGTACCCGTGTCCGGAGAAGATTGAGGTTGTGTCAGAAGTTGATTTGTCCGAGCGTAATGTTGCTGAAATCCAGCTTTCGGAGCTGGAGCTTTCAACAGTGACCTGGATATTGCAAGCTCTCTTCGAATCCAAAGGAACGCTGGCACCGACAATTACGGGAGTTCCAGGGTTGAACAGGATTCGTTTTGAAGGCAATCCGGTTCAGGTCGAACAGTTCAGGAAAGTTTTGTCACAGCTCGGTGAGCAGGGGCAAATCGATGTTGAATCATCCGTTGCGGCAAAGACCGGACAAGATGTCCTTTCGACCATCTTGCGTTTGCAGCGACCGCAATGGTTTTCTTGGAAGCAACCGACCACTTGGACCAGGTACGGAAGACTTCCGACGACCTGGCAATCCAATGGAAACGCGAATTGGCACCAATTCCCCTATTACTCCGTTCGTGGAGTCAACGATTTTGGTCTAGTCCAACAGGGTCAGGCCGACACATTTTGGGGCTGGCAACAGCGCGACTTGAGTTGGGATGCATCGGAAGCTGATAACGGAATCGATGGTGAACCAAAGGGAACCTGGATCGATAAACTGCCAGCATTGCCGTCGATAACTTTCTTGGGTGACACCAACGGCAGCCATGCATCTCAACTTGGAAGGAGCACGGCAGACTTCGTCAGCCCGGATTTTGCATGGCACGTAAATACAACCGACGAAGAAAAGTTTCAGCGATTATTGGCGTTCAACGAGGTCGCTCGACAACGTGAAACTGACAGCTTTACACGGCAGCTCAATGATGTCGATCTGGCGTCTATTATGCCAGCTGGAGAGTACAACCATCCTGATGCAAAATCATGGAAGGAACTCGTGGAAAGACGCAAGAATTACGATCGAGTCAACAATCGGGTTCTTACCGCAAGCGAACGTCGAATCGAATCTAGTCTCAGTCAAAAGGTTTCCCTGCATTTCCATGACGCTCCGCTGGCAAGCGTGATTCGACACATTGCCAATGAGCATGGAATTAGCATAGCAATAAAGACGAAGGCAATTGAGATGAAAGGACCAGCGGTCAATCCAATCGTAAACATTGATGTGGATGGTATCACGCTGAAGAGCTCGTTGAATCTGCTCCTCGATCAGGCTGGCGGCCTTGCGTACTCAATTGAAAATGACATGCTGATGATCACGACGGAGGAAGAGCAGAAAGCTATGCGCAACGGCGGACAGGCGGTTTCTGATGTTGAATCGTTTTGGGCATGGCGAATGCAGGACCTGGGCCTCATATTGCTCACAGGAAATGAGCCTGATGTTGGTCGAATTCGAGCGATCATTGGCTTTTCGGATTCATCCATCGAAATGCAGCAGCCTGTGTTGTTAGATCGGCTTCAAATCAATCCCGGTGACCTTGCGGATGCGAAACAAATCAGTCGCCGTCGCGATCGATTCTCGGGAAGTCAATTATGGCGTCGGCAATATATCGAGATGAGTCAACTTATGGGTGAAACTCGTTCGGCAGTACCCAGGGATACGGAAACCGTCGCCACGAACGAATCGTTCAAAACGCATCGATGGGTCGATGATGCCGTTGGTTCTGATGTCGCCATTGTCGCGTTGCCGACGTTTCAAACTCCATCGCGCCTTGAAGTGAATGCGGTTCTATTCGGAGATTTGATCTGTCACGCTCCGGGATTGAATACATCACCGGTCGACGTAATGGCGGTGGTTGAGGCGGAGAGTGTTGCAAAAATCTCAAATCTGAAATCTCAAATCTCAAATCCGCCCGCAGGACGCATCGATGATGCCGCTCGGGCATTGATTGAAAAATCCCGTGCACGCGGCTGGGAATCCATCACGCTGCCGGGCCGCGATGGTGAAGCGGGCATCACAGTTCACTACGACGGTGCGGGTCGTCACGTTTGGGAACGAATCGTCTCAGAAGGCTTGCGTGAGCATGTCGTTTGCGATCGCTCAACGCTGTGGCATGTTTACCGTGAGATCGGCCTCGCATCAAAGCGACCGTTTAGTCGGTTCCATCACCGTGAATTCACCGCGATCGTGCCATGGCTGCTGCCGGATGCTGATGAACTGGCTCGCGGTGCCAATGTGGTGGCGGTGGATGAACGGACGATTGCCATTGTGCCCGTGAGCGGTACGGCGCTAGCCGCCGGTGAGGATCAGAGTCGCGAACGGGAATTCGGCAAACCACGCACTGGCAATAACAATTCGAAATCTGAGATTTCAAATACAGAAAGCATTGAACAGACACCGGCGGCTAGCGCCGTACCGCTCACACTGCACCTCGTCTTCGCCCCCGATGGCCGATTGGCGGAACGCCGATTCGTCGAACACGCATCGGGCAAAATCCTGCACTCCATCACATATGACGCAGACGGCACGGTCAGGATCCTGGATGCCGACGGCAAAGACTTGGCGACGCTGAATTTGCATCGATCGACCGCTGCTGCTCCGCAGTTGGTGCCGGATCTGAATGGACTTGTTGTGCTGCCGATGCCCGTGCGAACTCCGGAAGTGATTGTCGCGAAGGAGAGTGCGGCGACGGGGACGACCGACCTGGGCCAGGTCGGCGTACTGGATGCAGATTTGTCAGAAGACGACGCTGTTTCGCTGATACTGGCCTCTATGGCCAATGGCAACGGGGCGCGCATGGTTGAGATTGCTCGGAAGCGATTCATTGATAAGGGCGACACTCGCGGCGGAATTTATGTGTTGCTGAGTCGGTTTCCGCAGGCCCTGGTACAAGCGGCGATCCCCGCTGATGCGACGCCGGGAAGTGTGCAGACCCCTGGCTTTGATCTGCGACCGCCCGTGGAGGGTTCGCCGTTGAAACAGTTTGTGCGGCAATACATGAACTCGCTGCGCGACGGCGATGATGCCCATGAATTCCGAATTGATGCGCCTGGAGGCAGCTTTCTGCAGCGGCTGGCGACGGCGCGCAATCTGTACGTTCGCTGGCTGACCGAGACTGCCACGAAAGATCTCACGCAGGCTCAGGTGCAGCAGGAAGTGGATCGCACACTGGAATTCATCGCATCGTGTCGCACACTGGACATGGGCTGGAGCCTGATGAGCGTCATGCGGCCCCGCTTAACCACACCCGAATTCCTTGCGGCGTATGCCAAAGCCTCCGAGCGATTTGAACAGCATCCGCAAATCGGACTCATGGTACGCCGAGAGCGCATGACGGCGCTCTTTGCCGCCGGCAAATATGACGAAGGCCGCAGCCTGTTCAAGGAATGGTTGATGGCAAATCTTGAACAGGGCTTCGTTCCGCCCATCGGTCCGGAACTCTACAATGCCTGCATCAGCAACAACGGCCTGAAGCAGATCGACGAGCTATTGCTGGAATGCGCGAAGCGGCTGGTGGATGCTCACATGCTGATGACATCGCATTCCATGTCCGTGCAGATTCGAGAACTGGGAAACATCAACATTGCCGATCAGATGATGACGCTGCTGCTGGCATCGCTCGATGCAAAAGAACGCCCCGACGTTTCGCTCTGCGTCATCGAACAACTACGCCGCGTGAAGGACCCGCGAGCCGACAAATTGCTCGATCAGGTCATGGAACTTCCCATGGCCGATCAAGTCCCGGGTCTGTGGCGATTCGCATCGAAGCTGGCCGAAGACTCCGGACGTAAAAGATTGGCAGCCGAGCGACTTGAACGCGCGATCCAGTTGGAATTTGCAACTCGCCCGACGGTGATCAACATCCAGACCGTCCGCACGGACTACACTGAGTTACTGGCAAAGTATGAAGAACTGATTACCGCATCGACGACACTGGAACTGGCCCCACCCGCTGACCTCGGTGCCAGAATCGTTCAGGCCACCGATCAATGGCGAACGCTTGACGAAGACGACACCGCCGCCTGCCAGACGGCATCTCGTCTTTTGGCAAAATTGAACAATAAAGAACTCGCCTGGGACTATCTGACGACACCACTGGCCGAAAACTCTGGTGAATCCGCTCCCTGGATCGCTCTGGCCCGCAACCTTGGAACAGACATTCAGACTGATCTGGCCGGTATGGCGTGGATGCAGGCGTTCGAACTCGAATCGACAAATCCGGAAATCCTTCTGGAACATGCACGGATGCTGCAAGCCGCTGGCCGCTTCGAACCAGCGAAAGTATTGCTGAAACGAGCTGCAGACGGCACGTGGCAGCCCCGCTTCGCAAGTGCCGTTCAACAGTGCCGCGACTTGTTGAGATCGTTTTAAGGCGAGCGAAAGATTCGGAACTACCAAGCCGAACAACCGGGCGCTAGCGCGTGGCGGCTGATTTTATGAGCCGCAGGGCGCTAGCCCCCGGTTTTCGACGGTAACCAGAAATCTGCCGCTCGCCTAACAACTTGCAGCTTTCAGAAGGGACAAACGGCGATTCGCAGCGCCGGCCCGCCATGCACACTCAACCGAGTTGTCTGGAACCCGGAGTTGCGTAGAATAGGGGGGCCGCTGACAGGAATCAGCCACCAATATCCTCTTCCTCCGTTTACGCAGAATTGAAACCCGTGCCGCTGCAATCTATCCAGCAGGCGATCGACGCCCTTCAAAAGGGTGGCTTAATCATTGTCGTCGATGATGAAGACCGTGAGAATGAAGGCGACTTCATCTGTGCGGCGGAATCCATCACACCAGAGCAGGTCGATTTCATGTTGCGAATCGGTCGCGGGACGCTGTGTGTCCCGGTCGCCGCTGAAGAAGCCGCAAGGCTGAAACTCCGTCCGGTTGTGGATGAATCCAGCAACAACGCCCCGAACAAAACCGCGTTCCTCCGTGCGGTCGATCATGTCTCTGCCGGCACCGGTGTGAGCGCTCTTAATCGAGCCCGCACGATTCGAGCACTGGCTGATCCCGGCTCTGTCGCGGATGATTTCCTGCAGCCAGGACATGTGAATCCGCTCGCAGCCATGGACGGCGGCGTTCTGCGGCGCGCTGGTCATACGGAAGCGACGATCGATCTGATGCGGTTCGCAGGGAAACGCCCTGTCGGTGCGCTGATTGAAATCTGCAGCCAGTCAAGTCATGGCATGGCAGACCTGGCCGAGCTGCACACGATCGCCAGGGAATACGACATCCCGATGATCTCCATCGAAGACCTGATCCGTTTTCGCCGCCTCCGCGAGCAGTTGATTACGCGCATTGTCTCAGTCCCGATGCCGACGGCGGAATTTGGCACGCCGATGGTCATCGGTTATCAGGTTACCCATGAGATTCAGGAACCGCTGGCACTGGTCTGGGGTGATCTCAGCAAAGTCGATGCGCCGCTGGTTCGCATGCATTCATCCTGCTTTACGGGCGACGTACTGGACTCCCTGCGCTGTGACTGCGGAGATCAGTTGCGTATGGCCATGAAAATGATCTACAAAGAAGGCACCGGGGCCGTTGTTTACCTGCCTCAGGAAGGGCGCGGCATCGGCCTGCTCGCCAAGCTGAAAGCGTATCAGCTTCAGGATCAGGGGCTGGACACCGTTGAAGCCAATCATCGTCTTGGCTTCAAAGCCGACATGCGCGACTATATGGTCGGCCTGCAGGTGCTGAAGGAACTTGGCCTGTCGCGCGTGCGCCTGCTGACGAACAACCCGAAGAAGACCGACGCTTTCGTCTATACCGGAGTCGATCTGCATGTCATCGAACAAGTTCCGATCGTCGCTCCTCGGCAATCACAGCGTACGGGTTACATGACGACAAAAAAAGAAAAAATGGGACACCTGCTGCCGGACGACGTTGTGCAGGCAAAGTCGCTGACCGATGCCGACGCCCCAGGATGAGCTAAGGTTCCGATGTTTCCTGTCGAATCCGGCTGCGGAAAATCTGCTGCCGATCTCCAGCATGTTGCAGTCAGCCGAAAGTTTGTCCCTTGCACCAGTTCAACTCGTCAGCAGCACCTCCAGACGGCAAGCCAGAGACCCGCACTGAACTTGTTCGCGGGCTGGGACTGCCACAAGCGATCGCACTGAATATATCGAACATGGTCGGCATTGGGCCATTTATCACGATTCCGGGTTTTATTGCGGCGATGCATGGTCCTCAGGCATTGATTGCGTGGGTGGTCGCGGCGGTGCTGGTGATTTGCGACGGACTTGTCTGGAGCGAACTGGGAGCTGCGTTGCCCGGCAGTGGCGGAACATATCATTTCCTGCGTGAGATCTTTGGAAAGCAGGATGCCGGATGGAAAAGGATGCTGCCGTTTCTGTTCGTTTGGCAGTTTCTTGTGAGCGGAACGATGGAAGTCGCATCCGGCTATATCGGAGCGATGCCATACGTCGAGTTCGTTTTCCCGGGCCTGTCCGATGCGCTTCACACATGGCATGTTCCAGGTGGGACGAGCACCCTGGCAGCGTGTTGCTGCCTGGTTGTCACATGGATGCTGTCTCGCCGCATCAACGTCATTGGTTGGTTTGGCATCGTGCTCTGCACTGGAACGATACTGACCGTGGTGACAGTCATTGTTTCCGGACTCACGCACTTCAACGCCGCACTGCTGACACTTCCTCCCGATGCTTTCAGGATTGATAGCAAATGGGTCAACGGCCTCGGTGCGGCGATGCTGATCGCGATCTACGACTATCTGGGCTATTACAATATCTGCCACCTTGGCGAAGAGGTACGTGATCCCGGCAAGACAATCCCGCGAGCTGTGATTACTTCGGTCATCGTCGTCGCTGCAGTCTACCTCATGATGAATGTGTCAATCATCGCCGTCATTCCATGGGAACAGGCCATGAAGTCGGAACATATTGCGTCGCTGTTTATGGAAACTCTGTACGGTCGGCGGATCGCTGTCCTCTTTACCGGACTGATTCTCTGGACGGTCCTGGCGTGCATGTTTGCGATCACGCTCGGATATTCAAGAATTCCCTTTGCGGCAGCCACGAACGGGGATTTCCTCGCAATCTTTTCGCGCGTCCATCCGACAAAACGGTATCCGACAGTCTCGCTGTGGACACTGGGCGTCCTGACCGCGATCTTCTGCTACCTTCCACTGCAGACCGTCATCGAAACGGCTGTCACGGTGCGGATCCTGGTGCAGTTCGTCGCTCAGATTTTTGGCCTGCATGTGCTGCGTACGACTCGGCCGGATATCGTGATGCCGTTCCGGATGTGGTTCTATCCGCTGCCAAGCCTGATCGCGCTGCTCGGATGGCTGTTTGTCCTGGGCACTCGACTGCAATTGCTGGGGACGGCTGTCGGAGTTATCGTCAGTGGAATCGTCGTTTACCAGATATTTCTGGCGAAGTCGGTGGTCAAATCCAATCCGTCCTGAGAATGATCGTTCGCTTCAAGCAGCGTTCACATCGGTCTGTCTCAGAATTCTGACCGCTTCAATGGCACCAGCCTCCGGTGCCAGAGCTGTGTTGGCGATACCGGAAACGACTTTCGTGATGTTGTGATCGACTTTGTCTGGGATGCCCCAGGTTTGTCCATCCGCACGCGTCATGTAGACGGAAAGTGTATGATGACCGCTGCCCGGCCGTTCGCCGATAATGTGCAGAATGGTAAACGTGCCCTCGCCGCCACCGAAGAGCCGCTCTCCAATCCGATACCCAGCCCGGACGCGCCCTGAATTGACCACAAGATTCTCCGGCGACACGGTGAATTCCGTCCCGGCCAGCTCAGATCGCAACCGATGAATGAGACTGAGTAACTGGTTGCCTTGCATCACGGCCAGTGCGTTCAGGCCGTCAGAGATGATAATCTGAGTGTTGAACTGTTCGAGTCTGTCCCGCCGCAACCTGGCAATCACGTCCGCTGAATCGTCTGACAGGTGCTCACCCGAGACTGGATGAAGAATGTAATCCGTGCGGTCCGCAGATCGAGTGCGTAATTTCGTAACGTCAGGGACGGTGGCGACAAAGGCATCGTCCAGTTGCATCCAGATGGAGATTTTCGCGTCGTCATAGATATGCTGAATGTGTTTGGCCAGCGATGGCTGCAGAATGGACGGCTGTTCGCCAAATCCTTCAGCAATGAATACGCCTCGTGAACGCACGGCCGCGATCTGAGTAGCCGCTTCTGACTGGATGTCCCTGTCCGATCGCGCATCGTCTTTCCGGCGACAGTACTGCTGATATACCCATGTCGGATCGCCGAAATGTTCGGTGGGCTGTCCTTGTGTATCGATCACGCCAAGCTGCTGAAAGAACTGCCACATGCGGTCGTTGACTTTGAAACCAAACTTCTCGCGGATGTGAACGTGATCCTGATAGCCGGTCGTCAGATATCCCAGCATCGGATCGATACGAGTCGGCAGAGCCATCAGGTAGCCCGGGTTGGCCGGCATGATCTGATCAATGCACCATCCCAGATCTTTGAGACTGACGTCCATGTGCAGTGTCGAACAGACATCCAGACCAATCATCAGTCCGTGCAGCTTGCCCATCACGATGTCTTCCAGACAACACCGCACGAGTTGTTCGCGTGATCGAAAAACTTCCGGGCCGATGAAGCCGGCAACGTCGTTCAGGTGAACCCATGGATGTTCGTGGCTGCCACGACTCGCAAGCGTCGCAGCAACCGTCTGAGTGAGCGCTCTGGCAAATCCGTACTTGCGTGATTCGTGAACCACCATATCAGTGCCATGACCGTGGCCGTTGGTCGAGTCGGCGCCCTGACCTGTTTCAAAGTAGAGTCCGAAGCGTCCGTGTCGCGCCTTGGCATGTTCTGTCATTTTATCGACAGAGATGTCAAATGTCGCATTCGCGGCGTCGTTTCCTGCAATGCTCTGAAACCATAAGGCGGTGAGGCCGGGGTGTGAGCTTTCCACGGCCGCCTGAACATCGATATGTGCGAGCACGCAGTGAGGCAGGATATTTTCGATTCCAAATGTGACCAGCACATCTCTGAGCGTTTCTTCAACCGCCGCCACGGATTCCGGAGTGCTCGATACCGGATTGGTTCCGAGCAGTACATCGCCGACAGCGTACGCAAACGCATCGAAAACCTGCCAGCGGATATCATCGACGTTGTCAGTCGGTGAGTTTGGCTGGACCCGGGCTCCCATATAGCCGCGAGCGCCAATATTTGAATCGGGCAGAGGATTAAAAACTTTCGCACCAATCTGAGTGAGTTCAGCGTTGTTCATGAGTCGGACAACACACGCAATGACGTCGCTCGAGAGTCCATCACGAATGGCGTGAATTTCGGATTCACTTTTTTCCAGTAGAAACGATTTCAGCATCCCGAGCGTCATGTTGCCGATCTGTTGCTGAATCTCGCGGTCGAGGGACGACGTGAGCAGTTGGAACAGCTCGTCGCGAAAAGGCGGATGCTGGTCGATTTCGCTCACGCGCGTTGACGAGAGCAGATCACGTGCATGCCGACGAGCAGCGTCATCGATGGCCGCGACGCCGATGATGGCATCTCCTTCCTTGAATTCATTCGAGGCCCCCAGCAGTTGTTTGTACAGTGTGCCATCCCAATTGCCACGCACGCGCTGGATGTAATCAAACACACTTTCGCCCGGCGCTGAAGCTGCCAATGGACCTGGTCCGGCCTCAGTTGACGAGATCCCGAACCTCGCCAACGTTCCGCCAGCGAGCCCCATAGCCAGAAATCGTCTGCGATGCAGCATGGAAGAAATCCCCGAGAGCCGACCTGATCGGTGAGTGTAGCTCCGATCTATTATGACAGCGAAACGCAGATTCATCCACCAATTCGTTTATCCGGAAGTCGCAGGTGCCGGTTGTTCTCGTGCATAAACTTCGTCCTCACGAAGGTTCGGCCTCGGTGACGGGCAAATTGCAAAGTAGCCGTCACGCTCCGCCGTGACGAGCCATGGACTGGGCCATATGAATGAAACCCCCGCGCTGATTGTCCTTCAGCCCCATGCAACGGGGCTGACCGTGGGTGGAACTTTGTCTCGGTTGATGAATGTCGATTGACAAATGCTCATCACGGCGGAGCGTGATGGCTACTTTGGGTTACGGGCGAGGCTCACTTCGAGTCGATGACTGATGCCGAAATTCACGACGCGTCGGTCGGTTGGTTTCAAGAGACCGAGGCGACCTGCTACATTTTGGCCGAAGTCATATTCTCTCATTGCGGTTCTCTGCTTTCCGGAAGTAATCATGTCCGACAAATCGAATGTTTTCTGTGGCTGTATTCCCGCCCTGATGACACCCTGCTCATCCAACGGAGTGCCGGACTTTGCGGCACTGGTTGCGAAGGCAAAGGAACTGCTTGAAATCGGTATGAGAGCCGTGGTGTATTGCGGTTCGATGGGTGATTGGCCGCTGTTGACGGATGCTCAGCGACAGGAAGGTGTGCGGCAGTTGTGTCAGGCGGGTGTTCCGGTCGTTGTCGGAACAGGTGCGCAGAATCCGGCGATTGCAGCTGACCATGCAGCCCATGCGAAGAAGGTTGGTGCGGCGGGGCTGATGGTGATTCCGCGAGTTCTCTCACGCGGCACCTCAGCAACGGCGCAGCGGCATCATTTCGCGGGGGTTCTCAAGGCAGCGGCTGGCCTGCCTGCCGTCATTTACAACAGTCCGTATTATGGATTCGAAACAAAGGCCGATCTGTTCTTTGATCTGCAGAAAGAGTATCCGAATCTTGTGGGCTTCAAAGAATTTGGCGGAGCCGACTCCCTGAGTTACGCGGCCGAACACATCACCAACCGCGATCCTGCACTGACACTGATGGTCGGTGTCGATACGCAGGTCTACCATGGTTTTGTGCATTGCGGTGCTGCCGGAGCAATCACGGGCGTAGGCAACGCACTGCCGCGGGAAGTGCTTCGATTGGTTGCTTTGTGCGAAAAAGCGGCCTCTGGCTGTCCCGATTCGCGTCGGTTGGCTCAGGAACTGAACGAAGCGCTGACAGTGCTGTCCACCTACGACGAAGGCCCCGATCTGGTGCTGTACTACAAGTATCTGATGGTGCTGGAAGGCAATCCGGAATACGCAAACCATTTCAATAAGTCCGACGCACTCAGTGCAAGCCAGCAGGAATTCATTCGCACTCAGTGGCAGCTCTTCAAAACATGGTGGAGCCGCTGGAATCAGGGCTGAAGCTGCCCGAGTTACTTCAACTGCTGCTCAAGCCACTGATAGGCCTCTTCTCGCACATCATCCGGAAAATCGTGTCCGGATTCCGGGTAGCGTGTGGTGATCTCACCAGCGACGTTGCCGTAGACTTCGAATGCCTTTGAGGCCTCCGCGACAACTTTGAGCACGCCGGGATTGTCGAAGTTGTCGTCGCCGACGGGAGCATTGACAAAAATCGATCGCGGGGCAATCGCCGCCAGGACCTCCTGAAATTCAAACGGGATCCTGTCAGGATCATTGCCATAGACGTCTCGAATTCGCGGCATGTAGCGGTCGCTGGTCCAGCCTGCGAGGTCGCCCTTGTAGTAGTCGTGCATGGCCGTGAATCCACAACTCGTGACCACAGCGCGGATACGTCCGTCGAATGCTGCAGTAAACAGCGTGTTGTGACCACCCAATGAATGACCAATGCAACCGATACGGTTTGGATCGACCTGCGGCAATGTCTCCAGTACATCGACAGATCGAATGTTGTTCCAGATGGCTTTCATCGAACCGCTGCCGTAGTGCTGGCCCTGCACTTTGAAATCGTACGGGTATTCGCCGAAGGACGGGTAATCCGGAACCAGACACACGAAGCCGCGCTTCGCAAGTTCGTGTGCATAGTGCAGATTCTCGAGTCCGCCAAGCCCTGCCGGTTCGTCTTTGCCAATGCCGGTTGTCTGATGCAGACAGAGCATCGCAGGTCCCTGTGCGGTTTGTCCTTCGGGAATCAACAGCCATGCCGGAATACGATCACCGGGTTCCGTGGCAAATGAAATCTTCTGGCGCACATAGCCTTTGACAACTTCCGTGGAGACAATCTGGACCTCGAGCGGTACGCGGCGATCAGAATCCGGCAGCGCCCCCATTGCGAGACTCATTCCGGCCAGAATCTGATGCCGCCGCATGCCCATTTGCAACGGCGTCGTGATCGCCTGCAACGAGCCAGCGCCATCTTTCAAAACCATAACGTTTTCGTGGTTGTAGTCGTCGGCCTTGATAAGCATGGCTGATTTAATCCACACAAAATCAGCAGGCACCACTTTCAGGTTTTCGAGGACGTATAAACCGCTGCGGTCGGGACAGATGAGGTCCAGGTCTCCGTCGCCATCGAGATCTACGACTTTCGGATCAAGGCCGAAGCCGACGGAATCACCGGACCAGAGTGTCTGCCGCTTCCATGTCCGGGACTCAGGCAGAAACTGCCAGGCACAAACAACCAGGGGATTGTATTCCCCAGGATCTTTGCCCTCGTGGCCCATGAAGCGACTGCCTGCAATGAGTTCCGGACGTCCGTCCCCATTCAGATCGGCCCAGAGCAGACTGTGAGCCTGCGACCAGCTGGTATCGATCGCATGACGAACCCATTGCCGATCGCCTGCCGCGTCCTGTGTCTGTTCCATCCAGTACACACCAAACCGATGTCCGCGTCCCCAGACGAGGTCATTGTCGCCATCACCGTCCACATCCTGTACCAGAATCGGTATCGATGCGTCCTGCCAGAGATCGAACTCCGCATGAAACTCCCAGCGTTCGGTGCGGCGATCCTGCGGTGCTTCGGCCCAGCCGTGACGCCCCACGATATCGCCGCGACCGTCGCCATTGACATCTCCAAAGCCCACGCCATGGCCGGCAAGTTCTGCCGGCAATTCATGGCGCGTCCATTTCGGTGTTTCGCCCGGCTCAATATCCCACCATGCGGCGAACTTCGTTCCGTTGGGAAGTACATCCAGCCGTCCGTCGTCGTCGATATCGACAAGACGCCCGGTCTCCATCGCTCCCGGAGTTGCCGCGACATGACGTTCCCACGGTGCATCAGCCGCAGTATTGGGGCCGGGATGCTCAACCCAGTAGATCGATTCGCTGCGGTAATTGACGCTGATGTAGTCAAGCCGCCCGTCTCCATTCACGTCGAAGGGAAGATTCGAATAGTCGTCGAATCGTCCGCGAATTTCTGCGACGTCCCGGAGGAAGTGTTTATCCCACGTCGGAGCGGCATACCACCAGCCGCCGGAAACGATGTCCAGCTGCCCATCATCGTTGACATCAGACACTGCACAGGCAGGAAACGTCGATTCGCCGTTAATGACGTGCCGCCGAAACACGGTTTCGTCCGCGAACGCGGTCAGGTTCAGGATGCAGAAGACAAGTCCAGTGACCAGCGTGAATTGCAACACGTAAGCACCCATGCACAAGTTTCTTCGTTTAACCGCGTGGGCATCGCCCCGCGCTTTCGTGAGCAAAACGCGGCCCGATGGGCACGCGTTTAAACAAGTTGTATGCGAAAACCCATGCATGGGTGCTTATGATTCTCCGTCAGCTAGCGGCATTCGGCCAAAGCAGTTCTGGCAGATTGAATTCTGTCGGCGGGAAGTTCAACATCGTCCGGAAGGTAGCGAGCCTGTTCATAGATTTCGGCAAGTGTCCGGACTGCGTTGCCCTGTTGCGGCGATTCTGCTGCGAGCTTCGTCGCAGCGGCACGATGCGTCCACCAGGATTCAACCAGCTTTTTCGGATTCAACGCCAGTTCGTGAAACGCCGTGATGACGTCTTCCCGTGAACGAATTTCGCTCGGTGGACGGATTCGTCCGGGACCTGCGATTCCAGTGGCATCGGAGACCAGTTTCAGCAACGGACGCCGCATAAAGAATGCGACGACTGCTATAATCCCCAAAAGTCCCAGACCGATCATAAAAAATGATCCGATCGCCAACGGAGCATCCTCAGAAACAGAACCGCCGCCACCGGACGACGAGCGCGAGGCAGCCGGCGCCGATGGTGCCTTGCTGAGATCTTTCAGAAAATCGGACGCTGCGTCATTCCACCTGTTGATGCGGGAATCAGAAGCACGGGGAGACTGCTGCCATGTCGAATTGCGAGACTGCCGTGACTCGGCCGTTTGCTCCTGAAACTTCGCATCTTTGATAACATCTTCCAACTTGTCGTCCATGCCTCCCAGCAAGTCCGTGAGCGTTTTCCGCAGACCTGCGTCAGCTGGACTCTTTGTCTGAGTTTCCTGACGGCCAGTGGTTCCGGACTGATCCGCATCAGTACCGGGCTGGCCGACAATCGACTCCTGTTTGGCTTGCTGTAGTGCTTTCCTCTGAGTGATGGAATCTTGTTTCGCCTTTTCAATGAGTTTATCGAGCGTGCCACGGACACCGTTTTTTTGCAGCTCGTTGCGAATATCGACCCCCGATTGTTTGGTTCCCGTTGCTGGATCCGGAGTGCCGGGCTGCGTCGAATCACGACCAGAATCACTTGGCGATGATGGTTTTGGACGTTCGTTCGCACCGGGTGATTTTGAGTTCGCAATGTCCTTGTTTGTGCCAGGAGTCGGAAATCCCTTGCGAAGTTGCTCCTTCAGGAATTCAGAGACGGAAGGTACGGATTGATCGGAAGAGCCTGGTTCGGAACCCCGTGATCCGGAGGAATTCTGCGACTGCTGTTCTGCTCGCTGCTGAATGCCGTCACGGTTTCCGGCTGGCGACGGTGGAGAATCACCGGACGGAATTTCCGCAGGGGGAAAAACTTCGCCCTGTTCTGACGTCCTCGGACCAGTACTGACCGGCGGTACAATCGGTGCCGCACGATCCGGACGCCGAATCACGCCTTTCGACGGGTTCGGTGCGACGGCACTTCCTTCATTCCCTGTACGAGGCGACCGCATGCCGGGACGATCTTCCGGCAGGCGTTTGTCGTCTTGCTCAGAGCCACTCGTTCCATCGTTGGATGGCTGTTGATTCCGTTGAGAATCCTTGTATCGTTTCAGCAAGTCCTGAAATGCCTGCAACGATGGTTGCGGCGTTTCACGATTGCCTGCTTCATCTTCGCCAGGCTCGCCCTCACGGCGCTGAATGTCACTTCGCTCAGCGTCGTTGCGATCGGTGCGAGATTGATCGGTGCGAGGCTGTCGTTCGTCACCGCTGCTGCGTTTCGGCGGCACGCGCGGCGAAGCATCGTCGCGATCCTCGGCACGATCGACGTCCGGAATCGATTCATCCTTTTGCGGCGGATTCTTTTTCCCACCCTGAGCGATCTCAGACAGCTTCTTCATGGCGTTTTTGAGTGACTCCCAGGACTGTTCGCCGGGCTGCGTTGGTGGCGATGTCCGCTCCGACTGTGGCTTCTGCGGCTGGACCGGAAGTTGGCCTGGTCGCTGAGGAATTGGTGGCAACGGCGAGTCACCAGCATCCCTGTCATTCTGCGGCAGCAGGCCATCCTTCGAAAACTGCTCCAGCATCTTCTTCAATTGCTGTTGCATGGCGGGATTCGACATCGCTTCGTCCAACTGCTCCTTCGGGATCGAATCAAGGTCAGGTGGCTTGATACCCGGTGGCAGTTGGTCCTGCAACTTCTTCAGCGCCTGCTGCAACTGTTCCAATTGCTCGTCGTCAATTTTTGGAGCGTCGGCCAACGATGGAAACTCAGATTTCGCGGTGTCGTCAGGCGAGGCGACCAACGCCCGCAGCCTCTGCAGCAGCTGCATCTGAGTCTGCACATCGGACAGCTTGCTTTCAGGTAACGGAAGTATCCGCTGCGACGCAGAATCTTCCGGCACAGGTTGTGCTTCCGACCGACCGCTGCCGCTTGACAGTGTTAACAGCAGGCCAAGCATGCATCCACCAACAGGAGTCCGCATCGCGACAATTCCTACAAAGGCTCTTCTGGCTCTCCGCCATTCCTGTTGTGACTGGTCTACGTTTGGTTGAGGATCGCACATTCGTTTAACCGCGTGGGCAACACCCCGCGCGTGGGTTTCCATCCAGCGGGACTCTACTAACGCGGCCCGCTGGGCACGCGGTTAAACGAGCCAATGCCAACCGCGTGAGACATAGAAGGAAATGCATTCTAGCACCAGGACGACGTCATAGAAGCTCGCATTTCCTTAACGTGAAAATGATGCGGAAATAGTCACCGCGCAGCAAAAAGGGGCAAAACGCTGCCTCCGCACGCACCCGAATACCGTGACCGCAGGGATGCTTCCTCTCGGACCTGACCCGGTTTGGCTGGATCCGCCGCGATTGGAGACAGCGTTTTGCCCCTGATCGAGCAATTCGCAAGCCCTGCATTATTCAGCCGATTGCGGCGAATCTCAAGCGATGACCATGAACTTTGAGCGACGAATTGCATTTTCTCACGACAAGTCCAGGCCTCACTCATCGTCTGCTGCGTTTGACTGCTGGATTTCCCACGCTGTGGCGACAATCCTGATTCGTGTGTAATCGACCTGGCCTTCAAGATGTTCAAAAACAGGTTTCAGGCGTTCACAGCCCACCTGACCAATCGCTTGCTGCACCAATTTCTGCAACTTCGGAGGAATCCAGGGATCAATGTCGGTGATCCGATGGGCCTTGATGTATTCACCAAGGTATCTGCTGACCGTGTCCACCGTGCGATCCAGTTGATTTGCAATATCCTCAATCGACAACCCCTGTTCGAACAAGTCAAAGTACTCTGCTGACGCAGTTCCGCTCGCCTGCGAAGAACGGCTCCTGCCTCCGGAACTCGCAAAGACAGGACTTTGAATTTCGATATTCGTGGCCAGGTTATGCGTTTGGCACCATTCTTTGATTGTGTGCAGCACCACCTCTCCGAATTCTTTCTGTTTCTGCGCTCCAATCCCGTGGATGCGCGTCAATATGCCGACATTTGACGGGCGTTGCCGCGCCAGATCCCGCAGGTTGGCATCGCTGAAGATGATGTAAGGAGGCACTTGCTTCTGGACTGCCAGGCGATTCCTCATGCCACGCAGTTCTTCAAACAGATCGCGATCCACTCCCTGCCACTGATCTTCCAAAGGCTGAGCCGACTCGGCCACCTGCAACCGCAGGAGCATCGGTGTCGCCTGTCCTTTAAGCAACTGACGTCCGAGCGGTGTTACCTCCAGACAGTTGTATTCACCGACCTGACGCAGAAATCCCTGAGACAGCAACTGGTCAAACCAGTTCCGCAATTGAGGTTCCGGTTCGTCCTTGAGCAGTCCCCAGGTACTCAGCTTGTCATGGCCATTTTCCACGATCCGTTTTCCTTTTGAACCACGGAGCACCTGAGCTGTATATGCGGCACCGAAACGTTCGCCCTGGCGCACGACACATGACAGGATTTTCTGCCCCAGAATCATGGGTTCTTCAACCGGCTGCATTTCATTCAGGCAAAAATCGCACGCTCCGCAGTTTTCATTCTCCAGCGTTTGCCCAAAATGTTCCACCAGCTGTCGATGTCGGCAACGAGTGCTCACGCAATACTGCTGCATCGCCGACACCGCTCGCTGACCGGCCTGACGCACAGCGGGATCCTCCGTGTCCTTCATCACGTATTCCCAGGTATCCACATCTCTCGCGGCATACAGCAGACAGCATTCTGCTTCCAGACCGTCGCGTCCCGCGCGACCGCTTTCCTGCTGGTAGTTTTCCAGCGACTGCGGCATCTCCGCGTGGATCACGAAACGCACGTTGCTCTTGTCGATCCCCATGCCGAACGCGACCGTCGCGACAATGATGTTGACATCTTCGTCGATAAAAGCGTCCTGGTTTTTTCGGCGATCTTCATCGGACATCCCCGCATGATAGGGCCGCGTTTTGAAGCCCAGTCGATTGAGTGAGTCGCTGGTGCTATCCACGTTCTTGCGACTGATACAGTACACGATGCCTGATTCGCCCTTGTGTCGCTGCAGGATACGCTGAAGCTGACTTGTCGGATCTGAACGACGCTCAACGCGATACTGCAGGTTCGGCCGATCGAAGGAACCCACAAGAATTTCCGCATCCCCGATCCCGAGCTGTTCTGCAATGTCCGTACGAACCTGTTCCGTCGCAGTCGCCGTATAGCCGTGAACCGCAGCGCCTGGAAACGCCGTTTTCAGGCATCGCAACTGGCGGTACTCAGGACGAAAATCGTGCCCCCACTGACTGATGCAATGTGCTTCATCAATCGCGATAAAGGAGACTCCAGCTCCCTGCAGGAACTCAATCGTCTGCGGTTGTACCAGACGTTCCGGGGCAATGTACAACAATTTGAGTTCACGCCGCCGGATCAGCGCTGCCACGTCGCGCTTGTTCTGAGCCGTCTGCATACTGTTGATGCAGGCTGCGGAGACCCCGACGGCCTGCAGCGAATCGACCTGATCCTTCATCAATGAGATGAGCGGCGAAACGACCAGTGCCATCCCATCACGACTGATCGCGGGCACCTGGTAGCACAGGGATTTTCCGCCCCCGGTCGGCAATACGACCAGCGAATCACGGTCACTCATGACCAGCGCCATCGCTTCGCGCTGCAATGGCCGGAAGCCAGGATAGCCCCAGTACTGTTTCAGATTTGCCAGCAGACTGGCAGTCACACTTTCATTCATTGTCAGAAATCTCCCCTGTAGGATGGACATTCATGTCCGTCGTATAGCCGAACAATGCTGCTAATGTAGGATGGACATTCATGTCCGTCGTTTTGTCGGACAATGTTGCTAAGGAACTGCCGGAGGTTTTCCTTTGCCGCTGCGCACATAAGCCGCTCGATCCTGAGCATACTGTTCCGGCGTTTCTGCAATTGAAGCGACCTCGTCGGACTTCGCCGCTTCAAATAGCTTCTTCAGGAACGGCACACACCACCCGCAGCCGGTCCCCGCACCACCGCATTCACTGATCTGACTGGGCACGCGCGGGCGGTGAATCCGCAGAAAGTTCTGAACCTTTCGCTGACTGACGTGAAAACAATAACACAATTTATCATCGGGCTGCATGGCGTCCTCCTGTCAAATCACAGCTTGCTCATTGTCGCGGTCAGGTCCGCTGCATCGTCCAGAATTCCGGTGGTAACATGGTTCGAAATCCTTCGGGCTTGAGGGCCAGAACCGAACACTGGAGTTCCGGCAGCAGTCTTTCCACAGTGCTTCCGGGCAACAGTCCGGAGACGCCCGTTTTGGAAGACGTGCCAAGGGTCACAAGATCTGCATTCGCTTCCCGGACAGCATTGAGAATGCACTCATCCGCATCGCCAGTGGACACATGAACTTTCACACCGGCGAGCAGAGTACGATAGTCCGTCGCCGCGAGTTGTGCGTGGACCTTACCTGTCAGATCGGTCACATCGGAGCCTTCCTCTCCCGCATGCAAAATATGCACTCGCGCGGAAATTTTTGAGGCCAGCGACACGGCCATACAAATGACATCTGCTCCGACGGGGCCGAGGTCGGTACAAGCCACAATATCCAATGCGTCATTTTCTTCAGCAGGAGGCTTGACGATCCACACAGGCCCTGGCGCAAGTCGCAACAGCTTCAGTCCCGTGCTGCCGAAGAGGACTCGCCGCAGTGAGCCCAGATCTCGGGTTCCGCAAACGATGAGCGTATCCGGGCGATTGCCGGCCAGGCGAATCAGCTCTTCCCATGCGTCTCCGATTCGTACAACACAGTCCACATGTTTGCCGGAGTCTGCATCTGCCGCGTACTGCTGCCGAAGTTTGCTGAGGACCGCTTCGGCGGCGGTGCGGTCCTGGATCAACTGCCGGTCCGCGTCTTCATGTGAACCAAACCAGCCTGCGGATGGTGCTGGCAGAACCGACGCGAGCGTGACGGGAATTCTGCCACTGCTTGCAACCTGAAATGCATTCCGGACCGCCAGCCGACTTGGGGGCTTCAGCTTCGACCCATCCCACGGTCGCTCCGCCGGCATTTCCACACCGACGACAATGCGCTTGACTTGAAACATGAATATCGACTCTTTGGAATATGGTTGATTCTTAATCGCAGGGTGGGACCAGCGGCTGGTAGGCATCGAGCGGTCAATAAGTGTCTCGTCAAAATCAGCCGTTGAGCGCTAGCTCACGGTTTTCACGGAACCGGACGCTAGCGCGTATCGGCTGATAAGCCAGCAATAAACCACTGGATGCTAAGCCGCCCCCGCCCACCATGTGCAATGTGGAAGAAGATTCTACCGCAACTTGCCCGGAATTCACTTCCACCAAAGAAGATTTCGCAAGAGTCCCTCCGAATGCGATTTGCAGTTGGATGTTGAAGTGTTGGCATTTGCCTGGAATGCCCTGTCACACAATCAGGGCGGGTCTGGCGTCGTTCAAGGCAGACGAGCACCTTGCCGAAGCACAGCGGGTCGTGGATGGACTGCTCGCCCGTGACACGCTCGATGCAGGGATGACTCGGTGTGCCGAGCGGCGTTTCCCGAATTGTTCAGCAACCAGCAACCAGAGTTCCGGGGACGCATTCAGGCGTTTCCGAATCCATTCGCGACGATGCTCGTAACTCTGCCCCGTCAATTCATAATGCATCGGTCCCGCAGAGAAATCCTCGGCGATTGATCCGCGCCATTGTTCCGTCCCTACGAAACCTGAAAAACTATTCACAACAGAGAACGCAGTGTCGCATCCGCACAGTTTCCGTTAATAACATTTGGATGGCCCCTCTAGTCTCGGATGTCACATGTATTTTCGCGCCGAAATCTTGAAGTTCTCCATCCGCAGGACGGGACCATTTGTTCCGTCGGGATTCAACCCGGCACGGGTTGCACATCATAGCCTGGGGTCGCCGCAACGCGGCGCACCCCAGGAAACGATGAAGACCAAACAGAACCCCAACGGGGTTCGTCGCCTGTTGTGACGAATCCCAGAGGAATTGGAGGGCCATCCAAAGTATTGAACAAATACGGCGTGAGCAGTTCACAAGACAACGGTCGTGCGTTTTACATGATGAACATGCTGTTTCAGGTATCGATCCTACGTAAGCGGCCTTCGCGTTCTCTTTGCCGCAGCGTTGAAGCGGGACGCGGGAGTGACGCTGTTGGCGGAACGGCGGTTGGCGAAACCTGCGATCGTTTGCAGCCACCGAGACCATCGGTACGACGGTGAATCACCAGATCATGCGGTCGTTTCGCCGTTCACAGTTTTGGCAGGGCAGCGAGACACCATAGGTACAGCGGTTGCAGTCATCACAGTGCCATTCCCGCCAGTCACGACATTGGCCGCAGACCTCGCAGTGCCACGAACAAGAGTCCTGCGCGACATTGTTCCAGCAGAACGAATACCAATACAACTCGTCGTTGCAGCCAGAGCAATGGTAACCGTCTATTAATTCACGCAGTGGCACCTTCGAATGGCCACACGGCATCTCAACCAATGTGTTCAGCTCATCCTCGGTCAACGCCTTGAGGCGGCGGATATTCTGAACCGCACAGACCGTCAACTTTGATACATCCACACCGTTGAGAGGATTCTGGCATGCCGTGCATCGGCAACCACTTCCGCAGCCTTCCCGATTCTTAAAGCAGGCGCAGCGACGCGAATCACAAGCACCTTTGCATCGGCATTTTGTCGATTTGCTCAACGTCATGATTGTAGGGTTCCCCCAAATGCAGCAAGCCATCGCGGATTTGCGATTCGCCTCAGGCTGATTGATCTTCGCCTCAGATAAATGCCGCTGACAGGCATCACACTGCACTTGTGCCCGCGCGGAGTATATACTCCGCGCGGGCATGAGTGAGACAATTGGCGGGCGGTATGCATCAGCTGGCCGGTACAAAAACGAGGTACCGGAGGGCTGACGCCGCTCCGCTCGCCGGACTCGTGTCCGACCGCCCGGATTTTAGCCGAAAGCTGTTGGTCAGGAAAGCAACCTCGCCATGCCGATAACCAGAACGGATGATACAATGAAAGCCGTGCAGTTTCAAAAGACGGGTGAACCATCTGCGGTTCTCAATACGCTTGACACAGTTCGCCCCGTGCCAAAATCCGGCGAGGTGCTCGTGCGGATGCTGGCGACGCCGATTAATCCTTCAGATCTCATGTATATCCGCGGACGCTATACGGTTCCGGCTCACTGT